>Ga0326727_10000330_pt1 | contig 199266 bp, 165 predicted proteins | sample MB2enrmetagenome_FD_207643 | JGI IMG/M metagenome (GOLD analysis project Ga0326727, IMG submission 207643) | Lab enriched peat soil microbial communities from McLean, Ithaca, NY, United States - MB29MY | ecosystem: Environmental > Terrestrial > Soil > Wetlands > Peat | place: USA: New York... | reverse complement strand
CATCGACGACGGTGAGGTCGCGGATATCTTTTGGTCCCCATAGTTCCTTAATGACCTTCAGATAGCCCCTGCATTCGACTAACGTCTCGGGCTTGACCGACTTCCCGAGCTGTCGCCTGCGTTCATAATGGTCGCTTCCGGGAATGAACATGGCGAGGCTAATTCCGTTGACGGTGACCGATTCGGCCCGCAGGGGAGGCAGCTTGTCGATATAGGCCTCGGCCTCGGCTTTGGTCTTACATTTTCTGCATGCCTTCTGAATCTGCTTTCCGGTGGCGGGGTTGTAGTAGTAATAATACCAACGTTGAACGATCTTGCCGTTCTTTCCTGTGACATCTTTCTTGAAAGGGTGGTATTCAGACATAACGGCCCCCATCATTGACATTTTATTGCCATTTCGGCAATGAGCCAAAATATGGGGGCCGTTAAATCCTTACAGGAAAACGACTTAAAGTCGGGCTGGTGGGATTTGAACCCACGATCTCTTGGTCCCGAACCAAGCGCGCTAGCCCCTGCGCTACAGCCCGTAAAAAAACCCGTCGTGGACAGCACGGCGGGTTTTTCGGGAGCGACGGGGCTTGAACCCGTGATCTCCGGCTTGACAGGCCGGCGCGATAAACCAGCTTCGCCACGCCCCCGTGTCGTTGTCGACGAGACGGCATGATAAAGACGATGGGCCGTAGTGTCAAGTGCTGAGGATAATCGCTCCTGATTTCTCGTCTGTCCGTTGGGCTCCGGAGCCCGTTACTTCGAGCAGGTCGCCTGAGGCGAAACTCTCCTCGCCGCGCGGGCGTTTGACTAAAGTATAGCCGAGGCTCGAACAGGCGTATTGGCCCGTAGCGCCGTCGGGTAGGGCGAAGGAATCGGAGACGACGCGCACGAGAATACCGCGTCCAGCCTTTGCGCGATGGTCGCGATCCGGGACTCGGCTCATGACCAAATCAGGCATGCCGACCGGGAGCCTCGCAGTGACGCCTCGGGCGGCCCAGAGATAGGAGAGGACCGCGCGCTCTTTGGGCAGGCCTGCATCTTCGGAGAGTTTCTCGAGCCAGGCGGGAGCCATGAGGGCGTTGACGCCGAAGTGGCACCAGGGGAACTTGTCGCGCTTCTTGGGCATGATTACTTGAGGAAGCACGAAGCGGGAGGGCGCTACGTTCGGGTCGTTCTTGACTGTCCTCGTCTCCTCAGGGGGGAGGAGGTGACGGAAGATGCCGGGCATAGGGCAGCTTAACGCGTGAGGGCAGGGGCCTAAGGGCCCCGCGCCCTCGGCAAGGAGGGCTGCCCTGAGCGCGGCGATGAAGGCACCCGAGCGGGGATCGCCCGGCTCCATCACGAAGATGCTGCCGTTTTCCTTGATATATGAGAGGAGCGTGCGAGCGGTGTCGAGCGCTTTCTCGCCGAGGTTCTTCTGCTTGTCCTTCCAGAAAAACTCGTTGAAGACGTTCGACGCGGTGAGGAGGTGTGCCTTCTCGGGCATGGGTGCGCCGAAGGAATCCTTGCGCGCCTCGATCCGCCAGGGCGGCAGTCGCCCGTCGACGCGCATACAGAGGGTCTCAAAGATAGTCCTGCCTGCCTCAAGGGCGCGCTCTACGCGGTCCACGCAGTAGAGCGTGAGGGGAACGTCTCGGAGCTCGGGCCTGGCAATCCAGAGGGCTATCGGAAGGGTGAGGGGGCCCGATCCGATGTCAACGACGACCGCTTTGTCAGGCAGGCAGAAGTCGGCATTCGTGAGGATCGAGGCGAGGCGGAAGATGTTCCAAGGAAGGAAATATCGCAGATAGGCCGAGAGGGCAGGGGGCGTTCCGAGGTATTCTGCGGAGCGGGACTCGTGGTCGGAGGTAAGCTCCTCCCAGAGCCTGCGTATGTCGCTCTTGAGCTCGGCGCGATGCTTCGGCTGGAGAGGGACCGCCTCGTCGAGGACTCCTTCGAGGGCGACGAGGGCCGCTATGCTCTCGGAAGAGGGTGAGAGGGTTTCGAGCCTATGCACCGAGCTGGGAACGCTCGTTAGTGGACTCCTTATTCGGCTACCGCCGCGGGTGGTATTGGTTACGTAGCGGGGGATCGAGCCCGTGTCATAGCCGTTCTGCGCTACGGCCGCAAGATCCTCGGCAGAGAGCGGAGGGAGCCCGTCGGCGCGGGAATGCTGTCGGCCGCGTGGCGCTTCGGGGCCTCTTCGCTCCCGGTACCCGCCCTCGGGACGAGAGCCCTGCCTGCCTTGACCTCGACTACTGGTACTGGACTGTCCGTAGGGACGGCGATCATCGGGACGCCGCTGATTGCCTGAGGGGAACTCGCGCTGCTGTGGCGATGCGTCACGTTGTCGCGAAGGCCCATCGCGCCGAGGCCCTTGCGCCGCCGAGGCGTCGCCTCGCGACTGGCCGGATGCGCGTTGGCGCGGGGGAGAACCCTGTGGCCTGCCTCGCTGCGCCTGAGCGACCTCTTTAGGTGGGCCGGCGGAAGTTTCGGGCTCCTTAGCTCCTTGCTGTTGCCCGGAGAAGCCCGCGGCCTTTGCCGCCTTGCGCCGTTCGCGTCGTCGTTTCGAGCGACTTTTCTTTGCCTCTGCGCCTTCGCCCCGGGGATCTTCTTGGGTATCGCCTTGAGACACGCCTGAAGGCGCGCCTTGGGGCGAAGCTTCGCCCTCAGGCGCCTCGCCAGAGAGTGTGGCGGCAGGGGCCGGGCTTGGGGTTGCCGATTCGTCGAAGAGACTGCCTTGGGCTGAGTCCTTGGCTACGCTTTTTTTTGGCGCTCGCCTTCTGGATCCTGCCGTTCGCTGCGGTTTCGAGGCCTTCTCCGACTCAGCATGGCCGGGGGCCTCGGTCCCGCTCTCTCCACTCGCGGGCTCTATGGCCCGCTCTTCATCGGTCTCTTGAGTGGACCTGGAGCGTTTTCTCACGGTTCCCCGACTATAGCACCCGAAAGAGCTGCCCTACAATATGGCTGGCGCCAAGCGCCCGAGGCGCGAAGGGCGATCAAATTATAAAGTGAGCACCACTTTGCCCGACTCGCCTGATAACATAGCGTCGAAGCCTTTCTGGAAATCGTCGAAGGGGAAGCGGTGGGTTATGACGGGGCTGATATCGAGGTGGGAGCGAATCATCGCCTCCATCTTGTACCAGGTCTCGAAGATCTCGCGACCGTAGATACCCTTGATGAAGAGACCCTTGAAGATGACCTTGTCCCAGTCGATCGCGGTACCGCTCGGGATGAGGCCGAGAAGGGCTATGCGCCCGCCGTTGTACATGTTGTCGAGCATCTGGGCGAAGGCCTGAGGGCTGCCGGACATCTCGAGGCCCACATCGAAGCCGCCAGTCATGCCCAGATCGTCCATCGTGTCCTTGAGGCTTTCGCGGGAGACGTTGACGACTCGGTCCGCGCCGAGCCGCTGGGCGAGCGTGAGGCGATAGTCGTTGACGTCGGTGACGACGACGTTGCGCGCACCATTGTGTCTGCAGATGGCCGCCGCCATGCAGCCGATGGGGCCCGCGCCGGTGATGAGCACGTCCTCGCCGACCATGTCGAATGAGAGGGCCGTGTGCGTGGCGTTCCCATAGGGGTCGAAGATGGAAGCGATCTCGTCCGAGACGCTCGGGTGCACGCGCCAGAGATTGGTCTGCGGGATCGAGACGTATTCGGCGAAGCAGCCGGTGCGGTTCACGCCGATGCCGACCGTGTTGGGGCAGAGATTGCGCTTGCCGGCCTTGCAGGCCCTGCACTCGCCGCAGACGATATGGCCCTCGGCCGAGACTCGCTCTCCTACCTTCCAATCGTCGACCTCGTTTCCGATCTCGACTATCTCGCCCACGAACTCATGACCGATAGTCATCGGGGTGTTAATCGTGCGTTGGGACCAGGCGTCCCATTTATAGATATGCAGGTCCGTGCCGCAGATTGCGGTCTTCTTGACCTTGACGAGGACGTCCTTGGGGCCGATTTTCGGCTCAGGCACGTCTTCCATCCACAGTCCTACTTCTCGCTTGGCCTTCACGAGGGCTTTCATATTCCTCTCCTTATCCTTACCCTGTAGTATATGCCGAAGAGGGGAGGATGAAAATGGATGCGAGACCGATCGTCGCGATCACCATGGGCGATCCCGCGGGCGTGGGGCCCGAGATATGCGCCGCTTCGCTCGCCGAGTCTTCCGTTCGCTCCGCTGCGCGCTGCGTTCTCTACGGGGACGAGCGCGTCCTCATGAACGCTGCGTACCTCGTGGGAGCGGCCGATGTCCTGGCCAACGCAAAAAATTCCGGGGACCTGCGCATAGTCAACCTCTCGAACGCCGACCCGAAGGCGTATCGACCGGGCGAAGTCTCCCCGCTCTGCGGCCGCGCGGCCTGGGAATACGTGGAAGCCGCGACTCGTGCGACTCTCTCGGGCGAGGCGAAGGTGCTCGTCACGGCGCCCATCAATAAAGAGTCCGTGCGCGCCGCGGGCATCCCGCATATCGGCCACACCGAGATGCTCGGCGCCCTTTCCGGAGTCGCCGATCCTCTCACCATGTTCGAGACTCTGGGCCTGCGCGTCTTCTTCCTTACACGGCACGTTTCGCTTAAAGCGGCCTGCGATCTCGTCTCGAAGGAGCGGCTTCTCGACTACATCGAGCGCTGCTCGATCGCGCTCGCGGGGCTCGGGGTGAAGGGCGAGCTCGCCGTGGCGGGCCTAAACCCGCACTGCGGCGAGCACGGTCTCTTCGGCGATGAGGAAGGCCGGGAGATCGAGCCCGCCATCGCCGAGGCGAGAGCTCGCGGCATCGCAGTCTCGGGGCCGGTCGGGGCCGACTCTGTCTTCCACCAAGCGAAGATCGGGCGCTACGCCGCCGTGCTCTCGCTCTACCACGACCAGGGCCACATCGCCTGCAAGACTCTCGATTTCGAGCGCACGGTCTCCCTCACTCTGGGCCTGCCCTTCCTGCGCACGAGCGTCGATCATGGCACCGCCTTCGATATCGCCTGGCAGGGAAAGGCGAGCGCGGTCGGCATGGTCGAGGCTATCCTCGCCGCAGCGCGATACACATAGGCGGGGACTGCCTTTCGCGCTATTATTCCGGGTGCAATGGTTGAATCAAGGGAAGTGAGGCTGCGCATCGAGAAGCTCATCGCGGGCGGCGATGGGCTGGGCTTCGAGGAGGGCAAGGCCGTCTTCGTCCCCTTCTCCCTCCCCGGCGAGACGGTCCTCGCAAGGACGCTGCCCGGGAAGCGCGACTTCTCCCGCGCCGAGCTCATCCAGGTCCTCGAGCCGAGCTCTGGGCGGATTGTTCCGCCCTGTCCAGTCTACGGCGAATGTGGGGGCTGCAACCTCCAGCACCTCGAATACTCGGGCCAGCTCGAGGCTAAATCGCACATCGTCGCCGAGGCTTTCTCCCGCACCGCCCATATCGAGGTCGAAACTCCTCCTTGCGCGCCTTCCGAGACCTTCGGCTACCGCAACCGCATGCAGCTACACTTCACCCGCGACAAGCGCATCGGCCTCATGAGGCGCTCCTCTACGGAAGTGATCGCGGTCGATTCCTGCCCCGTGGCCGAGCTCGCCATCCGCACCTGGATCGAGGCGAATGCGGGCTCGAGCGCTGCTTACCCCGAGCTTTCCGCGAAGCTCGGGGGGACGGACCGCTTCCTCGTCTTCGGCTACGGCGACGAGCTCTGGATCGAGGGCAAGCAGGATATCGTCGAGGTCGAGGTCGCGGGCCGTGCCATCCGCTTTCACGTAAAGGGCTTCTTTCAGAGCAACCTCGGGCTTTTGGAAAGCCTCGTGAGCATGGCTACGGGCGGACTCTCGGGCGCTCTCGCGGCCGATCTGTACTGCGGTGTAGGCCTCTTCGGCTCCTTCCTCGCCCCCTTTTTCGAGCGGCTCGTCTGCGTCGAGCAGAACGAGCATGCCCTCGAGCTGGCCAAGTCGAACGTCCCGGGGGCCGGCTGCGAGTTCCATGCGGCTTCTATGGAAGACTGGGTTCTCTCGGCCTCGGCCAAGCAGCGCTTCGATCTCGTCCTCGTGGACCCGCCTCGCACAGGGCTCGCGCCCGTTGTTCGTTCCTGGCTTTTTTGCTCTCGGCCCGCGACTATCGTCTATGTCTCCTGCGACCCAGTGACTCTCGCCCGCGATTCGGGCGAGCTCGTCCGCTCGGGCTATGAGCTGCGGGAACTGAGGGCTTTCGACTTCTACCCACAGACGAGCCATGTGGAGTGCTATGCGCGCTTCGGCCTGCGTTAGCATCCTCGTCCTCGCGCTGTCGGCCCCCCTGGCTTTCGCCCAGGTGCTGACCCAAGGGGGCGCTCAAGCTCCCGTCCAGACGGGAACGAGCGCCCTCGATCCTGCCTTCCGCCTGCCGGCGGGCGGCCGCGCCCTCGCGGGGCCAATCGTTGACTCGGTTTCGTCGCCTAATGCAGCCTGGCTCCTTTCCGAGGACCTCGCCCTCTACGCCCTTACCGAATCCGGAAAGCTCACTTCGCGCATCGATCTCTCATCGGGGGCCGACAAGCCCGCAGCCTTCCTAGCCCTCGATCCCTTCGGCCGCGTCATCGTAGCTCGAGGCAGTCGTCTCGTGGCCTACACTCGGATGGGAAACGAGGCTTGGAGCGCGGTCCTGGAATCGACTGATGACCCTATGCCGCCGACATTCGGCTCCGACGGCAGGGTCTTCATCGTATCGGGGCATAGCCTCAGCTGCGTGAGCCCCTCGGGCCAGAGGCTCTGGCGTATCGATCTCCCCGCAGGAGCCTCCTGTCCCCCAGCGGTCGACGGTTATGGCAGGCCCTGCGTCGGCCTTGCAGACGGCCGGATCTTCATTGCCACGCCCTATGGGGAAATAGTCGCTACGGCCAAGCTCGGCCCTGTCCCCCAAGTGCTCTGTCCCCTCGTCCGGGGGACAGAGCCGCCGGGCGGCGGCGCCACCGAGACGCCGACCCTCGCCGTCGGCCTTTCGGACGGCAGCCTGCTCTTCCTCGGCCCCAAGGGCGAGGCCAAGGCGAATGCTCGGCTCTCTAGCACGGCGCTGTCCCTTGCCTGGGATGGAGAGGTTCTCTACTGCCTGGGCGTGGACGGTGAAGCCTTCGCCTACTCGGCCTCGGGCACGAAGCTGTGGTCGACCCCGACGGGTTGCCAGAAGGGACAGCTCTACCTCTTCGCCGAGCGCATCGTCGCGGTCAGCAAGGGGAGGGCGGTCTCCCTGTCCCGTAAAGGCGAGGTCTTCCGCGAAATGACTGTGCCAGGCGCCGCCGGCACGGTGGCCGTCTCTCCCGTGGGACTCGCCTTCTGTCCGGGCTCCGACTGGGTCCTTGCCGCCTATCGCTTCGAGCTTCCCTTGGGTGCGCCCATTCGCATCGAAACGCCCGCCTATGCCGAGAGCGAGGACTTTGTGGCGCGGGAGCTTCGCTTCAATCCCCTGGCCTCGGATGCCGACAATCAGCTTATGCATATCGCGGATATTGAAAAATCCCTGCGATCGGGTACTATTGGCAAGGACGAGCCCGCTGACGCGGCCTATTGCGCGGCCGTGGCCACGAGGGCCTTCGATCGGGACCTGACGGATATCGAGCGCCGCCGCAGGGGGAATCCACTGGCCCGCTCTCAGGCCTGCTATCTGCTCGGGGAGTTCGGCTCCCTCGCCTATCGCGACGCGCTCTTCCGCGTCCTCGAGGTGGATACCGACCCCGTGGTGCGGGCGGCCGCCTGCGACGCCCTCGCTTCCTTCGGCGTCGATCCCGACGGCCGCTCTATGTCGGCCTTCCTGGCCGCCGCAGCGCGACCGGTCGACGAGCGGACCGCCCTGGTCATCGTAGGGGCGATCGAGTCAATGGCGCTCCGCTCGGGGCAGGCGCCGAGCGAGGACGGCCTGCGCGCCCTCATCAATCTGACGAGCTCGTCCTACGGGCAGAACGTCCGGAGTCGCGCCCAAGCGGCCCTCGGTCGGATCTCGGGGACCATAGACTGAAGGAGTCGATATGAAGCTTCGCGTCGCCGCTTTCGCCCTCTCCTTGCTCTTCGTAACCGTATCAACTAACGCCTTTTCCCAGGATCTGGCGGTGGGCCTGTCCCCCGACCGGAGCGAGATCGAGAGCGCGAGCGGCTCGAACATCGTCTTCGTGAGCTACGAGGGCCCTTCCTCGCGGATCGACAGCCTAGCGGACATTAAGGGGATAGGCTCGGGCCTCGGCAAGGCCATCGCCGCTTCGGCCCAAGGCCCGGCCCGGTCGGGAGACGATAGACGATACCTCGTCATCCGCGCGATCGACCCTTCGGTCAAGGAAGGCTTGGACGCCGATATCATCGTCCTCGGGCCGGATTCCCAGGTCGACCATATCCGCAACCTTCGCTGGATAATCTCGAGCTACCTCGTCATGGCCTGGGGCTATTCCGAGAAGGACGCATCCACCCTCGCGACCTTTATCACGATCTACAACGCCGTGCATCGCGGCGATCTTCAGTATTTCTCCTCGAAATACAAAGCGGTGGTCCGGAAAGAGCTCTCCGTGGAGAACGCCGGCCTCGCCCTTAAATATACCGAGTGGCCGGGCAAGACTCGCGTTGTCGTCCCGCTCTCCGGCGGAGCCAAGGCCGGCAGCCTCGGTGCAATAGACACGGGTGCGGTCTCGGACAAAGCGGTAAAAGAGAGCCTGAAGGCGCAGCCTGACAAGGGAGTCGTCGATAGGCAGGCCCTCGTCGACGTGAAGGAGCGCGAAGCCGCGCAGAAGCAGGCCGAGGCGGACAAGAAGCAGGCCGAGGCTGCGGCCGCGGAGCAGAAGCTCTCGGCGGACAAGGCCAAGGCCGAGGCCGACAGGGCTGCTCTCGAGAAGGAGAAGGCCGCTGCCGTACAGGCACCCGCCGCGCCTGCCGCTGCCTCCGGGGCCCAGGCTGCGGGGCCTGCGGATAAGATTGCATCGGCTAACGCTAGCCCCGCCCCGTCCACCAGCGCGAATACGTCGCCTAACGCGGCGGCCGACAAGACCTCGGGCGGCGAAGCGGCGACAGCAGTGCTCTCCACGAAGGAAGCCGCGGTCGCGGCTGAGGAACAGTCGGTCAAGGCGCAGGAGACCCAAGTCGCGGCCAAGAAGGAAGAAGCCGCCGCCGCGCAGACCGCCGCGACCGCGAAGAAGGAAGAGGCGGCCGCGGACCGCAAGGACATCACCGCGGACCAGAAGACCGTTATCGCGACGGAGGTTGCCAAGAAGGGCGAGGCCGCCGCGGCGGGCGTCTTCCTCGTCAGCGTCGTCGACGACCGCGCAGGGCTCGGGCAGATACTACTCGTCGATACCGACAAAGGCATGTCGATCCGCTCTTCGCGCATCAATAGCATCCACCTGCGCTCCCTTTCCGAGCTGCCTGACTCCTTTGTCGCCGTGGCGGGCCTTGAAGGAAAAGCAGGAGGCGTTAAGCTCGAGAAGTTAGACAAGACGAGCCTCGAGTCAGTCGCGGAAGGCAAGGCGGACATGTATTCCGAAAGTGCGATCCTCGTCCAGGGAGACGCTCTCTATGCTGTAGTCAAGGCGAGCGACGGCATGTACTATGTCGCGAAGTTCGCGGCTGTGGACCTTTCCGAAAAAGCCCGGTCGAAAGAGGCTGTCATGGCCTACAGCCTCGTTCGCGAGGTCTCGGGCAGCATCGCGGTTCAATCCCCCGACGGATCCTTCCTACTCCTCAAGTCGGACACGCTTGAGAAGGTGAAAAGCCTGAAGCCGTAATTGATTTTGGAGGGTGCATGAAATCCAGGAACGGACCATTCAAGGGACGTAGCGTCGCCGTAGTGAACGATCTCTCGCTCGATGAGCAACGCTATCTCTACCGAAAGACGGGCGAGCTCAAGCGCGCCGTGCAGGCGGGCGGCGACGCGGCCGATTTCCGGATCGACGACAAGGACTACACAGTCTACCTCATCTTCATGGAGGACTCGACGCGCACCCGCGAGTCCTTCCGCAACGCGGCTAAATTTCTGGGCACTCGCACGAACGTATTCGACGCCGCAACCTCCTCCTTCAATAAGAACGAGTCCATTACGGATACGATCAAGATGCTCTACGGCTACTCCAGCGAGTCCTGCTTCGTGATCCGCTCCAAGCTTGAGGGCGTCTGCGGCTGGCTCGAGGGCGCCTTGGGACGTTATGCGGACTTAAGCGGCCGTTCCAGGCCGTCGTTTCTCAACGCTGGAGACGGCAAGCACGAGCACCCGACGCAGGAGTTCCTCGACGAGTTTTCCTTCCTCGAGCACATGGGAGGGCACGACGAGAAGATCCATATCGCGCTCACGGGCGACCTCTTCCACGGCCGGACCGTGCACTCGAAGGCGGATGGACTGCGCGCCTTCCGCGACGTGACGGTCGACCTCGTCGCGCCCGAGCTCCTGGGTATGCCCGACCACTACGTCCAGAGAATGCACGATAACGGCTACGAGTTGCATTCCTTCGAGTCGATTGACGAGTACCTTGCTTCTGGCAATGTCGCGCCGATCTGGTACTTCACGCGCCTCCAGCTTGAACGCATGGGCGAGTCCGTGCTCGAGAAGGCTCAAGCGCTACGCAAGGCGGTCTCCTTCCGTAAGGACATGCTCGGACTCCTGCCCGAGGGGACTCGTTTTTACCATCCCCTGCCCCGCGACCGCACCGCGCCGACTAACCCGACCTTCCTCGACGACCTTCCCTTGAACGGCTGGGACGCACAATCGGCCAACGGCTACTGGACGCGCATCGCCCTCATCGCGATGGTCTCGGGTCTCATCGGCGAGGATTTCGAGGGCGAGTACAAGACGGTCATGACATTCGAGGACGACTTCGTCCACGAGGCCGAGGTCTCCCAGCGCGCGAAGCCCGAGTACAAGGTAGGCATTAAGCCCGTCGAGGACGGGATCGTGATCGACCACATCTCCTCGGGCGAGAGTATCGATACGATCTGGAGCCACCTCGACGCCATCAGACGCATGCTTAAACTGGACGTGCGAGGCGGGCACGGGGTCTTCCACAACAATAAAGGCACCTATAAAGGCATTATCTCGCTGCCCGACGTGATGAGCTTCGGCGAGCGTGACCTCAAGAAGCTCGGCGCTATCGCTCCCGGCTGTACGCTCAACCTCGTGCACGAGCACAAGGTCGTGAAGAAGTATCGCCTCTCGATGCCTCCCCGCATCTACGGCTTCGACGAGATCTCTTGCAAGAACGAGAATTGCATCTCCTCGCCCAAGAACCTCGAGGGCGTGACTACCGAGTTCTTGCGCAAGAGCGATGCGGACTCTTCGGGTGGCCCTGTCGTGGGAGACAGGGCGAAGTTCATATGCCGCTACTGCGAGCGGGAGCACGACTTCCGCGACATCTGGGACCTGTAGGCCAGTGGCGACATACTTGGCCCTCCTTCGCGGCGTCAACGTCGGCGGAGTCGTCCTCAAGATGGAGGACTTCAAGAGCGCCCTCGAGTATATTGGCTTCACGAAGGTGAGGACCTACATCCAAAGCGGCAACGCCCTGTTCGAGAGCGACGACGACAATAAAAGGCGGATGGAGGCCTCGATCGCCGGCGAGATCAAGGGCAAGGCGGGGCGGGATATCGTTGTAATCGTGAAGACAATTCCCGAGCTTCGCAGGATCGTCGAGCTTCATCCCCTGGCCGGCCTGGGCGAGCCCGGCAAGCTCTACGTGACGGTCCTCTCCCACGATCCCGCGAAGGAGGACGTGGAGACGCTCATGGAGACGATGAACGACGTCGACCGGCACGAGGTCGTGGGCAGGGTCGTCTACTCTTACTACGGGGAAGGCTACGGCAATTCGAAGCGGTCGAACAACTTCATCGAGAAGATCCTCAAGGTATCTGCAACCACGAGGAACTGGGAGACGATGAACAAGCTCCTCGATCTCGCGATGGAGAAAGACGATAGGCGAAAGCGTATTTTCTGAAAGGTCTCTAGACTGTAAGCTCTCCTTCGACTTCGCTTAAGAAAGCATCGATGCTCGAGCGGTCCTTCTCCGTCCCGTAGAGGTTCGAGCTCAGCGTGAGGCTCCCGTCGAAGCCCGATAGGGCGAGCTGGAAATGAGGCTTGCGCTTGATCGAGCCGCACATGTAGGCCGATTCGACTTCGACGCCGTCGAATGCGAGCCGCCTTTGGTTGAGCTCGCCTATGTTGGTCATGCAGACGAGAGGATGCCGCAGAGCGCCGCGCAGGAGGCGAAAGGCTAGGCGGTCGCCGCAGAGGCCGAACAGGAGGGATATCTTCGCGTAGCCACCCAGGCCGAGGCTTTGCCGCTTGAGCGTGTCCATGAGCAACTTCGCCTTGCCGAGCGTTTCTTCGAAGCTCTCGTCTTCGCGCAGTCTGAGCCTCGTGACGGTCGTGGAGGCCAGGTTGCGCAGCGCGCGGAACTCTTTGTTCTTCAGGTATCGCCTCATGTCGATCATTACGGGGACCTCGAGGCCTTCCGTCGCAGAGGGGCCGATATATCGGACGAGGACGCGGTAATAGGCCGCGAGGGCCGCGTCATTGATCGTGGCGCCTCGCTCCTTGCAGTAGGCTTTGAGCCGGGCGACTTTCCCTCGATCGACAACGCGCGTCGCGATGAAGGGCTCGACGCGATTCCCCGAGTCGAAGGGGAAACAGAGGCTGCCGGCCCTGTTGCTATCGGCCTTCTGGGCGATGAGCGCGCCGATTTTCTCCTTGAGGCCGAACTCGCGCAAGAGGTCGCGGATGCCTCTATCCCCGGTGATGTTCGGAGGCGTGTAGCTTGCGTCGCGCATGAGATGCGAATAGGTGGCGCAGAGGAAGTAGAGATAGTCCTTGAATCCGCCGGCGTCGGCGATCATGTGGTTCATTGTGATCGCGACAGCGCTCTTCTCTCCTCGCGATAGGCATAGTCTGAGCTGAGGCCCTAACCCCTCCTGTATACGATACGTAACCGCTGGCTCGAATGCCGTTTCGTCGTCGGCAGTGGAGAACGCTCGTTCCAGATCCGCTAGCGGTAGGCTTTCCCAGCGCGAGCGACCCGCTCGCGCGACGTACCGCGTGGCGAGGATCGGTATCGCCCCGAGAGAGAGCGATACGGCCCTCCGGAGGACGGACTCGTCCAAGCACGATCGGAGGCGAATGATGCAGTGGAGCTGGTGGTCATTAAATCCCGTCTCTTCGTAGAGCAGCTGCATCTGGTCGAATAGTTCCGCTCGATAATTCATCGATGGCCCCCTGTACTCTTTGAGATAAACTATTGACATGGTAAGATTTAGTCAATACCATTGGTATTGAAAACCAATGGTATTTAAGCTTTATGGTACTGAATGTCGAAGGAGACAAAGATGCATGAAAGGACGGAAGGTGTCTCTAGCAGGCGCAGACGGGAGAAGAGGGTGGACGTCAAGGCCAAGATACTCGAGTCCGCCTATGCCATCTTTACCGAGAAGGGTTACGACGGCGCGAGCCTCGAGCGCGTCGCCGAGGCGGCGGGCTTCAGCAAGGGCGCGGTCTACTCGAATTTCGCGAACAAAGACGAACTCTTCTTCGAGCTTGTCTCGGCGCGCATCGACGAGCGCATCGAGGCCCTGAGGACCGTCCTCGCCAAGCGCCCCGGCTTCAAGGGCGTAGCCTCGGCGGCGTGCGCCGCGGGCAAGGAGCTGGGAGCCATTGGTGAGGCGAACCCCGGATGGCAGATGCTCTTCATCGAGTTCTGGCTGCGCTGTGCGCGCAACGAGGAGCTGCGGTCCCGCTTGGCCGAAAAGAGGCGTGCTATGCGATCGAGGATCGCCGAGGGCTTCGAGACCGAAGTGGCGGCGTCCGGCCGCAGGCTCGGCAAGGCCGAGGCCATGGACCTCGCGACGACAATGCTCGCGCTCTCGAACGGCCTGGGAATCGAGGGGATCATAGACCCCAAAGCAGTGCGGCCCGCTCTTTTCGGCGAGCTCCTGGCCAAGATAGTCGAGGCGTCTCCGAGGATTTAAGCCGGGAAGCGTCGGCGGTACTCGTACATTATTACCGCGGCCGCCGCCGAGACGTTGAGCGAATCCACGTGCCCGGACATGGGGATGGACAGCGAGAGGTCGCATTCGTCCTTGAGCAGGCGCGACACTCCCGCACCCTCGTTCCCGAGGACGAAGACTGAGCGGTCCGCGATCTCCGCCTTGGCGAGGCTCGTGCCGCCCATGTCAGCCGCGTAGAGCCAGTAGCCCATCTTGGCGAGCCGCCGCAACGCTTCGGCGAGGTTGGGCACGAGGGCAAGGGGAGCGTAGGCGGCCGCACCGGCCGAGGCCTTCACGGCCACCTCCGTAAGGGGGGCCGAGCGCTTCTTAGGGGCGAGGACGAGATCTGCCGCGAAGACGTCCGCCGAGCGCAGTACCGCGCCAAGGTTCTGGGGGTCCTCGATATGGTCGAGGACGATGACCAACGACTGCTCGGGAGGATCGAGGAGGAAACTGCCCAAATCGGGTTCTTCGCGCTCCCTGTCCTGGGTTTCCAGGACTATGCCGCGATTTTCCGGCTCGAGCGCGTCGAGCTCGCCCTTGGTTGATCGTTCGACTTCGATCCCGAGCTTGCCCGCAAGCTCGAGTATCTCCTTGATGCGAGGCCCGGAGGACGAGACAAAAAGTCGCGTCCCCTGGGCCGCGCCTTGGTTTGAGCGAAGGAATTCCTTGATCGCATGGAAACCCGTTAGCCTAATCATGCTTCATTTTAGGCGGTTCGCTCCGCGGACTGCAAGACAAAGCGACCCGGTCCATCGCTATGGTGCAGTTCACGCTAGCGAACTGCTATGAGTAAGCGGCTTCGCCGCTTACTCAAGGCATAACGGTGAACTCTTGCACTACCTGGATAGCGCTTTCCGCTTCGGTTACGCCCGGCACAGAGCGCGCCGCCGCAAGGGCCGAGTCGATGGCCGCCTGGGTATTAGCCACGCCGTGGAGGATCACCCTCCCGCCGTCGGCCGCCGCCTCGAGGAAGTGCACCGGCACCTTCTTGGCGTAGACTATCTCGGTGACCACACGCTGGCCGAGGAGAAGTTCCGCGAGTCTGCGCTTACCGGCCTCTTCCTTGGCGTCGTCCGCAATGGTCTTTCGGAAATCGTCGATTATCTTGGCGATCTGAGCGGAGTCGGCCCTGGTGGAATTGATCGTGAGGTCATAGCTGCGGGGATCTCCCCAATCGATGGAGAAAAAGTACTTATGAAAGCCAATGCGATTATGGTCGCTTTCTTCTACTATCTGCAAGGCATGCCGCTCGTCGCAAGCGTACGCCTTCATGACGCGTTCTATGCGGAGAGCGAGAGGAGCTACCAGCTTGACCGAGACGAGGCTGGGGACCGATTTGAAGACTGCGTTCCCGCCCCTGCCGATGACGATGCAATCACCGCTTGAGGTTTCCTCGTAGAGGGCGGCTTTGAGGAAATGCAGGTAATCATCGCGCTCTTGCGAGAGTGAGGCCCAAAAGCCTGGTTTTTTTTCGTCATATTTTTCACGCTTTTCCGCGCTCAATCCATAATCCATAAGCCGTTTTTCGAGGTAATCTCGGTCGATGAGCTTGTAGCCTGTGATCCGGGAGAGTTCCCTGGCTACTTCTTCCCCGAGTGCGGCGAGCTCGCGCGCGATGGTGATGATTGCCATGATGCCCTCCTTATTATACGGTCGCGATTAGGATTCCTTACAGTATTACTGTACGATAGCTGGGCCGCGAAGTCAAATGAAAGAGGGGTGAGAAAAACGGAGCCGCCTAACGCGCTGCGCGCGTTGACTGCAAGGAAGTTCATTTTATAAGTCACTTCGCGACCTGTGTATAACCTACGGCTCCGCTTGAGGGCTTTCAGGATAAAGAGGGCAGCATGTTTCCGTGGGCCTCGATGAGGTCGTCGCAGAGGCGGCGGATATCGTCGAGACTGAGCTCGGCACTGGTGTGGGGATCGAGGAAGGCCGCGCGATAGATGTCCTCCCGCTTGCGGCTGAAGGCGGCCTGGACCGTCAGTATCTGGAGGCTGATGTTCGACTGGTTGAGAGCTGCTAGTTGCGGGGGCAGCTCGCCGATTACCGTCGGCTGTACGCCGTTGCGGTCGACAAGGCAGGGTACTTCGACGACCGCCTTTGCGGGCAGGTTCGTGATGAGGTCTGTATTCAAGACGTTCCCCGCGATCCTGAAGGGAACGTCAGTCTCTATGGCCTCGATGATGTAGGAGCCGAACTCGCTTGTCCGCGTATGAGTCAGGGCCTCGTCCCCCAGGAGTTTCTCGCGCATCGCGGCCCAGTCTGCTATCTGCTTTCGGCAGCGGCGTGGGTACTCGTCAAGGGGGATGTTAAAGTTATCAATGAGTTCGGGATAGTTCCCCTTGATCCAGTACTGACTGTATTCGGATGTATGCTCCGAGGACTCGGTGATATAGTAGCCGAAGTGCCGCATCATCTCGTAGCGTACCATGTCGTAGTGCTTCTTTCCGCCCGGGGCTAGGGCGGCTGCGTTCTTGGCCGCCGCCCGCCGCTTGATCTCGGGATAGAGATCCTCCCCGTTCCGAGTGATCTCGAGGAGCCAGGCCATGTGGTTGATCCCCGCGATCTTCCACTGCACACCATCCTGCGGCAGGTCGAGAGCCTTCAATAAGCCGCTCGCGCAGACCTGGACGCTGTGGCAGAGCCCGACGGTCTTAATTCCACGCTTGAGGAGGGACATGGTCAACATCGCCATAGGATTGCTGTAATTGAGTAGCCAGGCGTCGGGACAGACCTCGAGGAAATCGTCCGCGATGTCCATGAGCACGGGAACGGTCCGCAGAGCACGGAAGATGCCGCCAATGCCGAGGGTATCCGCGATCGTCTGCCTGAGGCCGTATTTTTTCGGAATCTCAAAATCGATCACCGTCGAGGGCTCGTAGCCTCCGACTTGAATCGCGTTGACTACGTACTTAGCGCCTCTGAGGGCGTCCTTTCGCTGGCTCACACCGAGGAAGGCGGCGATTTTCGCTTTCCCCCCGTTGAGGTTCGCATTGAGCCTCTCCATCATCCTACGAGAATCCTCCAGACGTTCAGGATCGATGTCATAGAGCGCAATGGAAAGCTCGGATCCGATCGAGCTGACCAGGCAATCGCCGAGAATGTTCTTGGCGAAGACGGTGCTGCCTGCACCTACGAATGCGATTTTTATCACGATTACCTCCCTAGAATAAAGAGATAATATCCCTCGGCCAGAGATTGTGCTCGACGTATTGTGGGGTCTATAGGTCAAATTTAGTGAAAAGTAATGTAAAATAGCTGCTTTTATGGTTCTATTGATGTATGGACAGTAGCTCCGAGATCTACAACAAGCTGGACCCGGCTTCAGACCTGCATGTGCTCTATGGCGGTAGGCAGGATTGCCCTCCTGGGCATTCCTGGAAAGGCAGGCGCCACCACGCGCTTCTCCATCATGTGCTCAGGGGGAGGGGCCGAGTCCGGTTCGGCCGCAAGGAGTGGACGCTCGGGCCGGGCGATAGCTTCCTGTTCTATCCTTATACGGACATCTGGTACGAAGCCGACTCGGATGAGCCTTGGCGCTATGTCTGGGTAGGAATCGGGGGTGCCAGGCTTGTCCATTACCTCGAACTCTGTCGCTTCCGTTCCGACGAACCTGTGATCTTCGCCAAGAAAGGGCGATCGCCGGGGTCGGCCTTCATCGAGCTTCTCGATGCGCTGGAGGCCCCATCCCTCGGGCAGGGGAGGCGGATGATCCTCGTCCAGGCGCGGCTTCTCATGCTTTTGGACGCGCTCGCCTCCTTCGATGAATCGAGCCCTGAGGGGAAAGTCTCAAGGCCGCGCGAAGAAACGCCCTATGTCCAGGAGATCCTGGACTTCCTCGACCAGGCCTATAGCCGTGACTTGAGCGCGGAGACTATAGCTCGTTTCGCCGGCCTCGAGCGGAGCTACTGTTCGGCTCTATTCTCCAGCACGACCGGCACTTCGCTCATGCGCTATCTGGGGAACCTCAGGATGGAGAAGGCCCTGGAGCTGCTTCGTGGCACGAATCTCAGCGTTCGCGCGATCGCCGAGTCGGTGGGCTATGCCGATCCCGCGGTCTTCACGAAGCGTTTCAAGCGCACGAAGGGCATGTCGCCCACGCAAGCCCGCCGTCCAGGGCCCGACTGACGCGACACTGGGTCTCGCTACCGCGCAGGCGTCCCAAGGTCACGGAAACGCGATGCACGATTGCAGGTCTTCCCAATACCCCGTATCGGATCGGATTAAAGTCATGCTTTTTGAGCTTGACAGTTCGCATCTTTGGAATCATAAATGACCCATAGTGTGACAATATGGGCAAGAAAGATCGAACAACACAACAGATACTCAAGGTCGCCACGGATCTCTTCCTCTCGGATGGCCTCTTGGCCGTGGGGATGGAGCGCATCGCCGAACTAGCGGAAATGACTCGGCGCAACCTCTATCGTCACTTTCCAACCAGAGAAAGCCTCGCCTATGCGGTGACCGCGAATCTCCTCGATGCTTGGAACCAAGAGCAGCGAGGGATCTACGATGGACTCGTCGGCACGGGAAGGAAGAGGCTCGAAGATTTTTTTGACGCGCTCATCGCTTCCTTGGATCGCCAGCGGCCTATGCTCCGTTTCTTCGGAGAGTTCGATGTCGTCTTTCAAGACTCGCTGATCTATAAGCCCAGCCCGGAGATGGAGCACGAGTTTTCGGCTTCGCTGGATGTGAGTGAGGATCTCGTACGCGAGCTCATCGAGCTGGGTATGAAAGACGGGAGTCTACGCCCCGGTCTAAACCTAAAGGTTCTCGTGCCTACGATCACCATGACTCTATGGACCCTGGCTCAACGCATCGCCCTGCGGGATCGGATGATCAAAGATGAATTCAGCGTCGATGGGCTCGATATCGTTCATCAGCATCTCGAACTCGTCCTGCGGGCTCTCGAGCCCGCGAGCGCAAGGAGAAAATGAGGATGGACCGAGTCCCTGTTAACGCTGAACAAAAGTGTACGCCATCCGGGCTATCACCCTTATGAAGGGAGGCAGCAAGATGCAAGAGAAACAAACGAAATTGGATAACCGAGCGATATCGGATCCAGTAAAAAGTTCGGCGGATTGGGCTATCTCCGCTACAGGGCCGGAAAAGCTTCCGAAGGGGAAGCTGATCCTCTTTGCGCTGGGTCAGTTCGGCTGGTCGCTCGCCTCCTTCGGCGTGTCGAACCTGCTCAACTACTTCTACATGTCCCCCGAGAAGGCTGACGCCACTCGCATTTTCCCGTCATACATCTTCGAGGGACGTGTGCTCTGGATCTTCCCGATCCTCGGCGTCATCGCGTTCGTCGCGAGGCTTTTCGACGGCGTAACCAACCCGCTCATCGCGAGCTGGTCGGACCGCTCTAAATCCAGGCTCGGCAGGCGGCGCTTCTACATGGCGCTGAGCTGCGTACCTTTTGCCCTATTCTCGGTGCTCGTATTCATGCCGCCCCAGAGCTTCGCCTCCGAGCCTAGTCTGCGAGCGAGCCTGGGCAACACGCTCTGGCTCACGGTCATGAGCCTCCTGTTCTACTTCTTTTTCGTCATGTACAACGCGCCGTACAACGCGCTCATCAGCGAGCTCGGGCACAATCCCAAGGAGCGCCTGACAATCAGCACGGTCATCTCGGTGACGTGGGCCCTGGGCTTCTTCACCGGGTACTCGGTGTATGCCGTGCAGGATGTCGTCGCCTCCCTTGGCATGAGCCAAACCGCCGCCTTCCAGACAGTCGAGGCCGCCTACGCCGCCTTTGCGCTCATTCTCATGCTACTGCCCGTACTCTTCATAGATGAACGCCGCTACGCGGCATATGGTACCTCCGACGAAGGCACGCTCAAGGCCCTCGGGTCGTCGCTCAAGAACAGGCAATTCCTTCGCTTCCTCATCGCCGAATTCCTCTACTGGATCGCCCAGACTGTCCTGCAGATGAGTCTCGTGTACTTCGTCGTCACCATCCTTGGCATCGACGAAGGCATGACGACTCTCTTGATGGCCGCTATGTTCGTCCTCTCCTTCATATTCTATCTGCCGGTCGTCTGGTGGACGAATAAGGTTGGCAAGAAACGCGTCCTGAACTGGGGGTTCGCCCTTCTGACGATCTCCTTCGCGATATTCGCCCTCATGGGTGTGCTCAAGATCGGAAGCATCGCCTTCGCCTGGATTGCCGTCGGCTTCTCTGCCCTGCCCAACGCTATCTTCGGCATTTTGCCCAACGCTGTGGTCGCCGATATCGCGGAGTCCGACGGCATCGAGACGGGCAACTTTAAGGCAGGTATGTTCTTCGGCGTGCGCACCTTTGAGACCAACCTCGGCATCTCGGTCGCCAATATCCTCCTGCCATCGCTTTTAACTCTCGGCATGACGACTCATAACCCCGTGGGTATTAGGATGACGGCGATAGTCTCTGGAATTATATGCGCAATCGGCATGGTGGTTTTCCTGTCGTACGACGAGAAGTCGGTACTCTCCGTGCTCGCCAAAAAAGAAAAAATGGAATAGGGAGTGATCAGCATGAGCGATTTTCCGCAATTCCCGGAAGGATTCGTATTCGGTGTATCGACCGCGGCCTACCAGATCGAAGGCGCTCCCTCTGAGGACGGGAAAGGCCCGTCCATTTGGGACGACTTCGCTCACCGGAAGGGAAAGATCAGAGGAGGAGTTACGGGAGACCTTGCCTGCGATCATTATCACCGCTACAGCGAAGACGTAACTATAATGAAGGCTCTGGGACTTAACGCCTACCGATTCTCTATATCCTGGCCTAGAGTCATTCCCGAAGGCGAGGGTAAAGTCAACGAGAAGGGGCTGGATTTCTACAGCAAGCTGACGGATCGGCTCCTCGAGAACGGCATTACCCCCTTTCCGACCTTGTTCCATTGGGACTTACCGCTCGAACTTCAGAAGAAGTACGGTGGATTCGTGAACAGGAGGACCGCTGAGCTTTTCGCCGACTATTCCGAGATGATAGTGAGGCGCCTTGGCGATAGGATAAAAAACTGGATCACAGTAAACGAGCCTTTCGAATTTTCGTGCTTCGGCCACGCGCTAGGCACTCACGCGCCAGGTTATCATAATATTTTTTTGTATTTCAAGGTGCTGCACAATGTCCTCCTCGGCCACGGACTGGCTTTGGAGCGCATCAAAGGCATACGTCCCGAAGCCAGCGTCGGGGCCGCGCTCAGCCTAACCCCGATTCATCCGGCGAGCGGTTCCGAAGAAGACGGAAGAGCGGCCGCTCTCGCGAATCAGCTGCTCAACGACATCACACTGCAGCCGATGTTCAACGGAAGCTATCCGGAGCCCTTGTGGAGCAAGGTGAGGCTCTTGAGGCCTTCAGTCCGCGAGGGGGACATGCGTGTGATCTCGCGGCCGGTCGATTTCGTGGGGATCAATAACTACCAGAGGGAATTCGCTACGTATAAATGGTTTGTCCCCGTCCTGCATATGGATTTGAGCGGCAAGGATATCGCCGAACACGCATACGTGAAGGATGGGGTCCAGCACACGAGCATGGGCTGGGAAGTATACCCGAACGCCATTTACGAGTCGCTTATGATAGTGAAAAACAGCTACGGGAATCCCCCCGTTTTCATTACGGAGAACGGCGCCGCCTTTGATGATGCGGTGTCGACCGACGGCCGGATCCACGACGGACTGAGAATCGACTATCTGTCTTCATATCTGTCCCGTGTTTCGGCCGCCGCGAAGGAAGGCTCGAATGTCCGAGGATATTTCGCATGGAGCCTCATGGACAACTTCGAGTGGGCTGCCGGATACAGCAAGCGCTTCGGACTTGTCTATATTGACTATCCATCGCAACGACGAATCGTTAAGGATAGCGGGTATTGGTATAGTGATTTGATCAAGGCACAGGCGCCCAAAGGTCACGGAAGTGCGATGCGCCTGAACAACTGAGTAGGGGTGCCGGAAGCTCCCATAGGCCGTCGATGCGAAGTGCTTCGCCGCATTAGTGATCACGCGCGGAGTCCTGTGCCGATGGAATTATAGCGCTTCTCCCCCATAATCGATTTGCGTCTCCCCGATTTCGGCGCTACTATTGCCTGCATGAGTATTCGCCTGCATTCCGAGGGCGGGGCCGGGGAAGTCACCGGCTCCAAGCACGTTCTGACCGTCGACGGGGCGCGCTGCCTCATCGACTGCGGCGCCTTTCAGGGCAAGCGCGAGGAGGCCGAGGAGAAGAACCGGGCACTTGTGCCCGACCCCGAGTCCATCTCGTCGGTCATCCTGACCCACGCGCACTTCGACCACTGCGGCATGCTGCCGCTCCTCGCTAAGCGGGGCTATCAGGGGAACATCTACGCGACCCCGGCGACGCGCGACCTTGCGGGCGTGGTGATGATGGACTCCGCCGCGATCCAGGCCCGTGACGCGGAGTACCTGGGCAAGCAGGCGACGAAGAAGGGCACGAAGTTCGAGTGGCAGCCCCTCTATACCGAGGAAGACGTCATCAAGGCGACGGGGCAGTTCGTCACAGTGTCATATAATCGACCCATGCCTATAGGCGACGGAATCAAAGTCGAGCTCTACGACGCGGGGCACATCCTGGGCTCGGCGATGGCCTATACCCACGCCCGCGACCGTTCGGGCCGGGAGGTCACGATAGCATTCACGGGCGACCTCGGGCGCAAGGACAAGCCGATCATACGCGACCCAGCTATCATCCCCGCGATGGACTACCTTGTCCTCGAGGCCACATACGGCGATAGGCTGCACGAGCCGACAGAAGAGGCGATAGACAAGTTAGCCGACATCGTGAACCAGGCGGCTGCGCGCAAGGGCAAGGTAATCATCCCTTCCTTCGCGATCGAGCGCACGCAGGAGCTCGTGTTTTACTTCCATCTCCTCGTCGATGCGAAGCGCATACCCGAGATCCCGATCTGGGTCGATAGCCCCATGGCGATCAACGCGACCTCGATCTTCCAGATCCATCCTGAGTGCTACGACGAGGAGACGCACAAGGCCTTTACCGTGCACCACGAAAACCCCTTCGGCTTCAACAGCCTCCACTTCTCCTCGAGCGTCCAAGACTCGAAGAGGCTAAACGAGTACCAGGGGCCGGCCATCATCATCTCGGCCGACGGAATGTGCGAGGCCGGGCGCATCCAGCACCACCTCATCCACCACATCTCCGACCCGAGCGCGACGATCCTCATCGTGGGCTACATGGCCGCGAACACCCTGGGCAGACGCATCCGTGACCGCGAGAAAGAAGTGAGGATACACGGCGACATCTATCCCGTGCGAGCTCGCATCGAGGAGATCAACGCCTTCTCCGCCCACGCCGACTACCAGGAGGCCTGGGACTGGATGTCCAGCCTCGACCTCTCCAAATTGAAGCGCGTTTTTCTGGTGCACGGCGAGAAGGAAGGGCTTACGCATATGGAGAAGTTCCTGCGCGAGAAGGGGATCAAGGACGTACAGATAGTAAGGAAGGGCGAGCGCTACGATCTGTAACCGCTCCTCCATTCTCCCGGCGAGACGTTCTCGGCGGCCTTGAACGCGGAGTGGAAGCGCTGGAGGCTTCCGAATCCGGATTCCTCTGCTACGCGGTCGAGGGTGTTGCTTGTCTCCCGGAGAAGGCGCTTTGCGCGGGAAAGCTTCGCGCGGAGAATCTCCTCATGCGGGCTGCGTCCGAGGGCCTTCCTGAAGCGCGTCTCGAGCGAGCGACGGGAAGCCGAGACTATCGCCAGCACGTCGGACACGTCGATGCCCTCCTGTGCATGGACTCGTATATAGGTAGTCGCCCGAGCTACGAGCTCGTCCTCGCAGGCGAAGACACGGGTCGACTCGCGCTCCACGACTTCGTTGGGCTCGATTTTGACCGGCCGAGGCAAGCTTCCGCGCCTAGCGGCCGCCCCGCTCCTTTCCAGGATCGCGTCGAGGGAGGATGCGGCTTGGTAGCCGATGGCTTCGCAGTTGAGCATGACGCTGGACAGGCTGGGCGAGGCTAGTTCGCAGAGGATGTCTTCGTTGTCGACGCCGAGGATGGCGAGGGATTCGGGCACCGCTATGCCTAGTCTGCCCGCGAGTTCGGCGGCCCTTAGCCCAGCCGTGTCGTTGCATGCGAAAAGGGCGGTGGGGGCCTGCAGCGACGAGAGGAATTTCGCGAGCCCTGTTCCCTTTCGGACCCGGTCCTCCGTGTCTTCCTCCCCGACCTCCCACCAGGCGAGGGAGCGCTCGAAGCACGGCCACTTCGCTCCGGGGCGAGTACGCTCCTCTATCGCGCGGAAGAATCCTGAGCGCCTCTCGTCCGACCAGTGCGTGCCCGACGCGCCCAGGAATGCGAAGCGCCGAAAGCCGCATCCAATGAGATGCAGCGCGGCTTTATGGCCGGTGAGCAGGTCGTCGTTCGTCACGGAGACGAAGTTCGGGCGGATGTAGGCCCCGGCCACGTCCACGATCGGCAAGCCGATGCAGGCCAGGCGGTCCGCAGTGCTCGCGTCCTCGACGCGGGCGATGATTCCGTCGCCGTCCCAAGACCCTATGTCGGAGAGTGCCCGGAACATCCAACCGTAGCCGTAGAGCCGCCAATCGGGCTTGGCCTTTGCGTAGCGCACTATTCCTCGGGCTATCCCGTGCTCGAAGAAGTCTGAGAACTGCATGTAGAGGGCGATTCTGCGCATTATGAGGTATATTACACGCGATTTGAGTATGGCGCTAGACGCAGGACGGTTCTATCTTCTCCTTATCAACGTCGGATGAGAGGCCCGATCGCCTCACAGGAGATCCGGCCAGGAGGACAGTATGGCATACGAATTCCCGAAGGCTAAGGAGCCGATACCCTCGGCGGGGAAGGATGACCTTATCGTAATCGCGGGCGCCGGCGGCTTTATCGCGGGCAACTTAGCCGCGTATTTCAAGAAGAAGGGTTTCAATCGGATCAGGGCTATCGACAAGAAGCCGATCTATGAGTGGTACCAGACCGTCCCGGGCGTCGAGAACCTCAGCCTCGATCTCTCCATCGAGTCCAACTGCCGCCGCGCCGTCGAGGGCGCGGCCGAAGTCTATTGCCTCGCGGCCGACATGGGCGGCATGGGCTTCATCGAGACCCACCGCGTCGACTGTCTCCGCTCGGTCCTTATCAACACCAACATGGTCGATGCTGCTTGGCGCGCCGGGGTCAAGCGCTATTTCTATTCCTCGTCCGCTTGCGCCTACAATACGGATCTCCAGGAGGATCCGCACGTGCGCGCCCTTAAAGAGAGCGATGCCTACCCCGCCATGTCCGAGCGCGGCTACGGTTGGGAGAAGCTCATCTCCGAGATGTTCTGCCAGGAGTACTGGGCCGAGCGCGGCATGGCCACCTTCATCGCCCGCTTCCATAACGTCTATGGGCCCTTTGGCACCTGGATGGGCGGCCGCGAGAAGGCGCCCGCGGCCATTTGTCGCAAGGTTCAGGAGGCTATCGAGTCCAAGTCGGGCACTATCGACATCTGGGGCGACGGCACCCAGACCCGCAGCTTCATGTACATCGACGACTGCGTGCAGGGCATCGACAAGATCACTCACTGCGACGAACTCGTCGCCACCCCGATCAACCTTGGTTCCTCAGAGCTCATCGAGATCAACCATCTCGTCACTCTCGCTGAAGAGATCGGCGGCGTGAAGCTGAAACGGACCTACGACCCCACTGCGCCCAAGGGTGTGGCTGGCCGCAACTCGGACAATACCTTCATCAAGCAAGTGCTCAAGTGGGAGCCTTCCACGCCCTTCAAGGTCGGTCTCGAGAAAACCTATCGCTGGATCGAGACTCAGCGCGCAGCTAGGAAGGCCGGCAAGCGCGTCGTCGACTAAAAGAAGATTCAGCACAGAGAGCACGGAGGAAAGGTGGAGTATTGAGAATAGAGCAGAGAATGTGTTCGTGCATCCATCTGTTTTCCTTTCTGTGTCTTCGTGGTGAGTGAATCGATCGTCTGGAGTATATATGTCTAGCGACATAGCCGAGGTGATCGGCGGGATACCTTATCGACTCGCGCTCTGCGGGGGCTGGATCGATCAGCCCTTTGTATCGGAGCTCAACCCCTCGCCTCCGGGATCGATGACCGTCGTCGCGGTTGAGCCCGACTTCCGCTTCATGGACTACTCGGGGCTCGCGACGAGCACGCGCAAGGTGGCGGCCAGGCTCTGGGGGAAAAGTCTTCCCGACCGTCCCCCGGACGAGATCGTACGCGAGCTCTACGACGAGGAGAACCGTGGGAAAGCCGAGCCTTCGGGCGCCCAGGATATGGTGGGCCTCGTCTACCCGGGTATCGTGCGCATGGACTTCGACGCTTCTTCGGAAGGGGGGACCTTCCCCGAGAAGGTTGAATCCTGCGAGGACCGCGAGGTCGTCTCCTGGCTCGAGCGCACGATCAAGATCGTCCCGGTCGTGCAGCGCCCTGTAGGTTATTCGCCCTTGGGGACGAAGAATCTCGATCCTTCCTGGGTCGAGCGGCTGGGCCGGTCGGGCCGCGATTGCTACGATGCCATCCTCGGCCGCGATCTTCCCGCGCTCCAGGCTTCCATGACGGAGTGCATGCTCGCCTGGGAGGCTCTCCTTCCCGCGACCCTGCGGCATCCGCTCATCACGGTCGATCTGGTTGGACTATTGGAATACTATCGCAAGGAATACGGAGGGGCGATGTACTCGGGCTGCGGCGGCGGGTACCTCTACGTGGCCACCGACCGCTCGGTCCCGGGAAGCTTCGGCTTCCGCGTGCGCCTCTCGCGACCCGGGGAGGCGAGGCTATGAGCAGGATCTTCGTGTCCGGGGCCTTCGACGACCCCCGTTCTCCGGAGCTTCGCTTCTTGCAGGAGGCGGCCGCTCTAGGGCCCGTCATGCTCCTCCTCTGGCCCGACGAGCTCGTCCGCGCTTCCAAGGGCGCCGAACCCAAGATGGGGCTGGAGGAGAGGCGGTATTACTTCGAGTCACTCCGCTATGTCGAGCGGGTCGAATCGGTCCCTACGGGTTTCGAGCCCGACAGCCTCGGCTCTGTAGTCTCGGCTCGGGCCGATGGCGCCATATGGGCGGTTTCGGCCGCAATCGGGGGCCTTAAGGAGGCGCCTAACGCGGCCAAGCGCGCCTGGTGCCGAGAGCGGGGGATCGAGCTGCGCGAATTTTCGGCCTCCGATCTCTCGGGCTTTCCCTACGCGGCTTCGCCTCTCACGACGCGAGTCACCTCCGGCATGAAGCGAGTGATCGTGACCGGCTGCTACGACTGGCTGCACACCGGGCATCTGCGCTTTTTTGAAGAGGCGGCTGAGTACGGCGAGCTCAACGTCGTGATAGGCTCCGACGCGAACGTGCGCCTTTTGAAAGGGGAAGGGCACCCTCTCTTCTCCCAGGAGGAGCGAAGCTTCGTCGTCGGTTCATTCAAGCCTGTCGCGCGCTGCCTAGTGGCCTCCGGCTCCGGCTGGCTCGATGCGGAACCAGAAATCAAGGCCTTGGGTGCCGCGCGCTACATCGTGAACGAGGATGGCGACAAGCCGGAGAAGAAGAGCTACTGCGAGAAGGCCGGAATCGAATACATCGTGCTCAAGCGCATTCCCAAGGCGGGCCTGCCCCGCAGGAGCAGCACCGACCTGCGGGGTTATTAATCAGCAGCAAAAAAGGATGAAGAGGCGATCCTCTCTTTTTCCCTCCATGCCTTCGGGTTGCCTTTACATGCATGTAGTCTATATGACGAGCATGCTCCTCTCTGTGCCTGGTCGCGGCAATAAAATGCAAAGGAACCGGAAAATTACTTCATGGCCGCTTTCCGAAAAGAGGGTTTATCCTCCTCTAAGCCGTCCAGCCGGGCGGTTTACGTTTAGAGGAGGTTTGCCGATGAAGAAATTGTTGCTATTGGCCGTTTCCCTCGTCTCTCTTGCCGTGCTGCCCTCTTTCGCTGAGAAGGTAAAGTTGACCCAGATGGTCTCCCAGGACTGGACCACCGAGGCCGACGAGGACTTGGCCAAGGCCTTTACAAAGGAGACTGGAGTCGAGATCGAGTGGCAGGTCAACCCCTCGGCCCAGCACCACGACCTTTTGAAGACCAAGCTAAACGCTGGTGAGGGCCCGGATATCTTCTGGATCCAGTCCAACAAGTGGACGGTCAAGACCGACATCGATGCGCCCAAAAACTGTATCGACTTCAGCAAGGAGACCTGGGTCAAGACGATGCCGCCGGCCAAGATAGAGTCCGTCTCGTACAACGGGAAGGTCTATGGCCAGGGCTACTTCGTGAAAGGTGTCTCCTTCCCCATCATCTACAACAAAACCCTTTTTAAGGAGCTCGGCCTCTCCGTCCCTAGGACCTACGTCGAATTCAAGAAGGCCTGCGAGGCGATCAAGGCCAAGGGCGTCGTTCCCGTCTACGAGTGCGTTCCCGCGGGCTGGCACCATGTGCTCTGGGTTATGCAGATCGGAGACCGCTTCTCCGAGCTGCAGCCCGGCATCGTCGATAAGCTCAACGCCAATAAGGCCAAGCTCTCCGACGTAATGGGATTCAAGACTGCGATCGTCCAGCTCCAGGAGATGGTGAAGAAGGGCTACTTCGGCACTGACTACATGGACAACTCGTACGACAACTGGGCTAGCAATCTCGCGACACGCAAGGCCGCGATGTTCGTCCAGAAGAGCGGCGAGATCAACACGCTGAGCAAGGACTATCCGGCCTGCAAGGACGAGTTCGGCGCCTTCCTCATCCCCCTCGTCGACGCACAGACCGCGCAGGCCGACCCCAACGGACCGGCCCGCTTCGGCTACTCGAAGAGCAAGTATCAGAAGGAGATCAAGCAGTACTTCGCCTTCCTCGCCAGGAAGGAGAACATCCAGTACAAGCTCGACCACACCCCCAGCATGACGGCCATCGACGTCGCCGATTCCGTGGGCATCGAGCAGCATTACCTCCCCGCCGAGAAGGAGCTCTTCGCCTCGATCCCCAAGTCTAAGGGGACAGGAATCATTTGGCAGGACTCTGTCTCCTATGTGAACGACCAGTGGATGGACGTAGGCAAGGACCTCGCCTCCATGTTCATGGGGCAGATGACGCCCGACCAGGTCATCTCAGCCATCGACGAGCGCCGTGCCAAGATCGCCAAGGCCGCTGGCGACCCCGCGTGGGAATAAGTTACTTCTAGTTCGTATTTTACCGTCGTCGACACGCGGGCGCATGCGCCGCGCGTCGACGACGGTGTCGGGAAGGCCGCAATGACCCGCAATAGACTGTATCCCCTCTATTTCGTGCTGCCCGCGCTCTTGCTGTACGTGGGGCTCTTCATCGTGCCGGGCATGATCGGCATCGGTTATTCCTTCACCGATTGGAACCGCTACAACGCGGACATCCATTTCGTCGGCTTCGATAATTTCCGGGCAATCTTCACCGCGTCGAAGCATTACGATGTCTACATCGTCAACACCCTCGTTTTCGCGGTCGTTTCGAACATCGTGAAGATTGTCCCCGCCCTCTTTCTCGCCATCCTCCTGTGCGGGAACGTGAGGGGCAAGAACTTCTACCGCACCGTCCTCTTCCTGCCGACCGTCCTTTCCTTCCTCGTCGTCGGCCTCATCTTCCGCTCCGTCCTCCATCCGTCGACCGGCCTGGTCAACGGCGTCCTGCGCGGCATCGGACTGCCCTTCCTCGCGGGGAGGTGGCTCTCGGACCCGAATCTCGTCTGGCCCTCGATAATCGGCGTCGACGCGTGGAAGGGCATCGGCTACGTCATGACGATATTCATCGCCGGCCTCCAGGCGATTTCCCAAGACTACTACGACGCGGCCGACATCGACGGCGCAGGTTGGTGGAGCAAGCTCTTCAACGTCACGCTGCCCATGCTCATGCCCGCCATCACGATCAACGTCGTGTTTGGCATCACCTACGGTCTCAAAGTCTTCGATATCATTTACGTCCTCACCAACGGAGGGCCCGGGCGCATGACCGAAGTGATTAATACCGCGGTATTCAACGAGTTCGCGTCGGGCTCATACGGCCTGGGGACGGCTCTCTCGACCCTCCTCCTTGTCGTGCTCGCACTCATTGGAATCCCCCTCATCAGAACCATGACAAAGAAGGAGGTGGAGTCGTGAAGCGGAAGAACGCGGTTCTGGCCGTAGCCAAGCAAGCATTGCTCATCGTACTGGCGCTCGTCATCCTCGCCCCGTTCGCCATCATCCTCTCCAATTCATTCAAGACGAAGGTCGATGCGCAGCAGATGGGGATAGTCCCGGCCTTGCATCCCCTGTGGAGCAACTACGCCACGGTCGTCGAGCGGGGCAACATTCTGGTCTCCTTCCTGAACAGCGTCCTCTACACCGCGGCCGCTACCGCCGGGACTCTAGTCGTGACCGCCATGGCCGCCTACGTGCTCTCGCGCAGGGAGTCTCGCGTCTCGCGCATCATCTACCTCTTCATCGTCTTCGGAATCATGCTGCCGACCAACTTCGTCGCCCTCATCAAGGTGATGCAGAGCCTGCATCTCCTTAATTCCCGCGTGGGGCTCATTCTCTACTATGTCGCGTCCAACGTGGCTTTCGGCACCTTCATCATCCACGGCTTCGTGTCGACGGTGCCCCGGGCGATGGACGAGTCCGCGGCGATAGACGGGGCGGGGCCTTTCCTCATCTTCAGCGCCGTGATACTCCCCCTCCTCCAGCCGATACTCGTCACGACCGCAGTGCTCTGCGGCATGGGCGTCTGGAACGACTTCATCAACCCATTGTACTTGCTCAACAGCTCCTCGGCCTGGCCGATGACCCTTTCGATCTACGGCTTCTTCGGCCGCTACGAACAGGAATGGAACCTGGTCTTCGCGGACATCGTGATGACCTGCGTCCCCATACTCGCCATCTACCTCGTCGGGCAGCGCTATATCGTGTCCGGCCTGACCGCCGGAGCTGTCAAAGGCTAAGGCCCCTCGGAGGAAAATGTGAAACGGCCATGGAAAGAGAATTGGAACGAGTCCCGAGAGCGTTTTTCCTCGTGGTGGAAGCACGACGCTCTCCTTCTCGGGAGCTGGGGGACCGGCTTGCCGCGCTCTGCGGGGTCGCGCGTGGCCGTCACCCTGCCCCCTGAGCCTGCGACTCATCGCGGCCGCATGACCGATCCTGTTTATGTTGCGCAACGCGTCCGTTCGGATATGGCCGCCAAGGCTTGGCCAGGCGACATTCTCAGCGTGGCTTGGCCCGACATAGGGACGGTGTGCACCGCGCCCATGCTGGGCTCGGGCATCGAGTACGGCCCGAACAACGTGTGGTACACGGCGAGGCCGGACGCCTCCGAGCCCGACTCTTGGCCCGAGCTCGCCCTCGATCCCGAGCATCCCGAGGTCGCCTGCCTCGAGGCGCTTGTCCGCGAGTCCGTCCGCGCCGCGGACGGGGACTATTTCGTGGGCATGCCCGCCGTGATCCCCAACCTCGATGTGCTCGCGGAGCTGCGCGGCGCGGGCGAGCTCCTCATGGATTTTTACGACAGGCCCAGGTGGATAGCCGCCAAGCTCCTCGAGATAGACGAGGCCTGGAAGACGATTTTCGACAGGTTGTACGACATAGTGAAGTTTCCCGACGGGAGCATGTGCTTCGGCTACTTTATGCTCTGGGGAATGGGGAAGACGGGCCTTCTCCAGTGCGATGTGGCGGCCAACTTCTCCCCCGATATGTTCGAGGAATACGCGATCCCCCGGCTCGAGGCCGAGTGCGCATTCCTCGACAACTCGATGTACCACGTCGATGGGCACCAATGCCTCGGAGACGTCGATGCCGTGCTCGGCTTAAAGGATCTGGACGCGGTCGAATGGACGCCCGATCCGCAAGTGCCCAACGGCGGCGACCCCGAGTGGTTCCCGATGTACCGTAAGATCATCGAGGCTGGCAAGTCGCTCTGGGTGGCCAACTTGAGTCCCAGCCAGATCGCGCCCCTCCTCGACGCGATCGGCACGAAGGGTGTCTACCTCACGGTGGACGTCCCGAGCGAGGAGGCCTACGCCGAATCCTGGGCCGTCGTGGAGAGGTATCGGAAGTGAGCGTCGAGTTCGAACGGCGAGAGGGAGGCATCCTCCTTAGCGCCGGTGGTCTGGCCATTCGCGCCTCATGGGAGGTGCCGTCCATTCTTCGCGTGTCGGCCGTCGAGGACTCGCGGGGAGAGCCCGCCTTGCGCGAGGGGCCGATGCTCGACCCCGATCGGAAACGGGAGAGGGTTCCTTTCTCCCTCTACGCGGACAAGGCATCGATACGGATGTCGAGCGCAGCCCTAAGCCTCGTCGTGGACCGCCAAAGCGGCCGCTTCACGTACCGCAACGCGCGCGGCGAGCTACTCTTCCGCGAGAGCGAGCGGGACGGCAAGCTCCTCGAGGCGCGACGCGTGAAGCGGCGCGTCTTCGAAGACTCGGCCGCGGTCATGAAGAAGACCGTCGACGGCTGGAAGTCCGACTCAGGCGAGGGCCGGGAGGTGGACGTCCGCGAGGCCTACCGCGCGAGGCTCGGCCTCGAGTTCTCCCCAGGAGAGGCCCTGTACGGGCTGGGGCAGCACGAGGAGGGCAGGCTCGATTATCGCGGGCGCTGCCAGTACCTCTATCAGCAGAATAGGAAGGTGACCGTTCCCTTCCTCGTCTCGTCGCGCGGCTGGGGCCTCCTCTGGCACGGCTACTCGAACATGCTCTTCCGCGACGATCAGTTCGGCAGCTACCTCCAGGCCGAGTACGACGACGAGATGGACTTCTTCGTCGTCGCGGGGGACAAGTTGGACGATATAGTGAGAGGCTATCGCCGCCTCACGGGGGCTGCCACCCTCCCGCCACGCTGGGCCTTCGGCTACTTTCAATCGAAGGAACGCTACAAGAGCCAGGAGGAGCTCCTCGAAGTCGCGCGCGCTTACGCGAAGCTCGGCCTGACTCCCGCGTGCATGGTCCTCGACTGGCAGTGCTGGCCGGGCGAGCTCTGGGGGCAGAAGTCATTCGACCCCGAGCGCTTCCCGGACCCTGAGGCTATGTCCGAAGAGCTGCACGCGATGGGCTCCCATCTCATGATTTCGATATGGCCGCACATGCAGCACGAGGGACCTGACCAGCTCGAGCTGCGGAAGGCGGGCAAGCTCCTCGGCAACGGATCGACTTACGACGCCTTCGACCCCGAGGCGCGCTCGATCTACTGGAAAGAGGCCGAGCGAGGGCTCTTCTCCCGCGGCGTGGACGCCTGGTGGTGCGACTGCACCGAGCCCTTCGAGGCCGACTGGAACGGGGCGGTCAAGGAAACGCCCGAGGAGCGCATGAGGATCAACGTGGGCATGGCAGAGAAGTATGTGGACCCCGGAATGTCCAACGCCTACTCGCTCCTGCATAGCAGGGGCATCTGGGAAGGGCAGCGCGCGAGCGGGACGAAAAAGCGCGTCCTTAATCTTACGCGTTCGGCCTACGCGGGACAGCAGCGCTACGGCACCTTCACTTGGTCTGGCGACGTCGCCGCAACCTGGGACACCCTGCGCGCTCAGATACCCGAGGGGCTCAATTTCTGCGCCGCAGGCTTGCCGTACTGGACGACCGACATTGGCGCCTTCTTCGTCGGCCGCAAGGCAGAGTGGTTCTGGCGCGGCGACTACGACGGCGGCGTCGAGGACTTAGGCTACCGCGAGCTTTTCGTGCGTTGGTTCCAGTATGGCGCCTTTCTCCCGATGTTTCGCGCCCACGGCACCGATACCCCGCGCGAGGTCTGGCGCTTCGGAAAGCCGGGCGACCGCGAGTACGACACGCTCGTCGCTTTTCTCAAGCTCCGTAAGTCGCTTACGCCCTACTTCTATTCAATAGCTGGCGCGGTCAGCCTCAAGGGCTATACGATGATGCGCGCCCTAGCCTTCGACTTTGGGGACGACGAGCGCGCCCTTCGCGTAGAGGACGAGTTCATGCTCGGGCCCGCCTTCCTAGTCTGCCCGGTTACGAAGCCTCAGTATTACGGCCCTCGCTCGACGCCGATCCGAGGCGCCTCCGAGAGCCGCAAAGTGTATCTGCCGGGGCGCGGTATGTGGCTGGACTTCTGGACCCTCGAGGCTATTGAGGGAGGGCGCGAGATAAGCGCGCCTTCGCCCCTGGAGATCATGCCCCTCTACGTCCGCTCAGGCTCCATCGTTCCCTTCGCTAAGGAAGCCGCGGTCATAGAGCTGCGCGTGTATCCGGGCGCGGACGGGAGCTTCACCCTCTACGAGGACGAGGGGGACGGCGATGGCCACGAGTCGGGGGCTTATTCGTTAATTCGGCTAACGTGGATCGATGCAGAGCAACGCCTCGTCATCGGGGCGCGCGAGGGCTCCTATCCTGGCATGATCGAGCATAGGTCCTTTAACGTCGTCCTTGCGGGCGGGTCGTCAAGGCTCGTCGAGTACTCCGGCGCGGAGACATCGACGAAGCTCGACTAGCGCGGCGCGCGAAAGCAAGGGATTCCTAAGGAATGGCAACCATTTACAATACGGCTCGGCCGGACCGTTGTATTCTGGAATCGCAATTTATCATTCGGAGGTGAACGATGGCGATACTCGACGATATCGGGGCCTTCCTGCAAAAGGGGAAGAGCAAGGAAGTGAAGGAACTCGTGCAGACCGCCCTTGATCAGGGCATTCCGGCGAAGAGCGTCCTCGAAGACGGTCTGATGGCCGGGATGAACGTGATCGGCGGCAAGTTCAAGCGCAACGAGGTTTTCGTGCCGGAAGTTCTCATCGCGGCGCGCGCCATGAACGCAGGCACGGCGATCCTCAAGCCGTACCTCGCCTCCGACGGCGTGAAGGCTAAGGGCAAGGTCGTGCTCGGCACGGTCAAGGGCGATCTCCACGACATCGGCAAGAACCTCGTCCGGATGATGCTCGAGGGCAAGGGGCTCGAGGTCATAGACCTGGGCGTCGATGTGAGCGCGGACAAGTTCGTGGAGGCCATTAAGGAGCACCAACCGCAGATCCTGGCGCTCTCGGCCCTGCTTACGACGACGATGAACGAGATGAAGGTCGTTGTCGACGCGGTCGGCAAGGCGGGGCTTCGCGATTCCGTGAAGATTATGGTCGGGGGCGCTCCTATCTCCAGTGGCTTCTGTACTGCCATCGGCGCTGATTCCTACACGCCGGACGCCGCCGCGGCCTCGGAGGCTGCCATCGCCCTCCTTCAGGAAGCGAGCTAAGCTAATGTCACGCCGCCGCCCCGGCGATTCTCCCTTGAAATTACCAGGGATCGCATCTATGTCCAATACGGGCGGCGGGCGAGGGGGTATCCTGTACCTATCCAGGAGGAACCCATGAAATACAAGAAGCTCGCAATCGAAAATGCCGCGGGCCTTCGCTTCGGTTTCGCGCCCCACCCCGTCACGACCTCGAAAGGGCTCGTGATCGGCTCGGGAGCCGTCTATCCCGAGCTCAAGTTCACCCTGCCGCCGATCACCATCAACGCCGCTTCGATGCACGAAATCGAGGAGCATTACGTCAGCATAGCGCAAGGCGCGCTCGAGAGGGCAGTCCAGCTCGGCCAGAAGGGCCTAGTGCTCGAGTTCGAGACGCTCCTCGAGATGACAATGCAGCCGGAGATAGGCCTGCGCATCGTCGAGATCCTGAACGGCATCTGCGAGGACTTCCGCGCGAAGGAAGGCATCGTCGCCGAGGTCAGGCTCACGCCGAACGACGCGCGGGACTTCGAGCGGCCGCCCAGGCAGCGCTCGTCGCGCTATCTCGAGCCCATGTTCGAGCTCTTCGACAAGGGCGCGAGGGCGGGCGGCGAGATGCTCTCGATCGAGAGCACGGGCGGCAAGGAGATCCACGATGACGCCATAATGTTCTGTGACGTGCAGAGCGCGGCGTTCGCGCTTACGGTCCTCGGCGTCCGCGACATGCATTTCCTGTGGGAGCACATCGTGCGCATAGCGAAGGGCGCCGGGCGCCTCGCGGGCGGGGACACCGCCTGCGGCTTCGCCAACACCGCGATGATGCTCGCCGAGAAGCACTTCATCCCCCGCGTGTTCGCGGCGGTCGACCGCGCAATCTCCGTCGTGCGGACGCTGCCCGCCTACGAAGAGGGAGCGGTAGGGCCGGACAAGGATTGCGGCTACGAGGGGCCCTTCATGAAAGCCATCGCCGGCATCCCCATCTCCATGGAAGGCAAGACCGCGGCCTGCGCGCACATGAGCCCGGTGGGCAACATCGCCGCTGCCTGTGCGGACCTGTGGAGCAACGAGAGCGTGCAGAACATCAAGCTCCTCTCCGGCATGGCCCCGACGGTCTACTTCGAGCAACTGACCTACGACACACGGCTCATGAACGCGGCCATAAAAAACGGCAGCGCGGCAATGCTGCAGCGGCTCTTCGTCGAGTCGGACGCCTATACCGACCCGCAGGCCCTCGTGCTCGCCCCCGAGAGCGTCATCGCCATATCCAAGGCCATCGTCGAGTCGAAGGACTACGTCGACGCGGGCCGCAACGCGGGGCTCACCGCGCTCAAGATCATCGGCGACGCGCACAAATCGGGGCAGCTCGTCCTCGACGAGAGGGAGGTGGACTACGCGTCGCGCATAGCCGACGACCTCGCGGCCATTCCCGACAACGAGAGCGCCTTCATCGAGATGATGCTTCCCCGGATCGACCGGGAGAAGTGCCGGCTTAACGAGTACGGCATCGAGGGATAATGCTGGCGAGGATCGAAGGCGATGCGGGCCTAAGGCTTCTCGACGCCCTGCGCGCGCAGGGCGCGCCCCATGGCGCTCCCTGCGGTGGGCACGGGAGCTGTGGCAAATGCCGCGTCCGCGTGATCGGACAAACGCCGTCGGGGACCCTCGCTCCTCCCTCGGAGGCTGAGTGCGCTTTCCTGGGCCCCTCCGACCTGAGCGCTGGCTGGCGCCTCTCCTGCTTCGCCTCCTTCGCTGCGCGAGGGACCCTGACCGTCGAGACGGAGACGATCGCCGTCCCGCTCGATGTTTCGCCGTCTTGCCCGCTCTCGGTGGTCGCCCACGCGGGGGAGGATGGCGGTCGTCCTCTTCGTCTGGCGGTCGATCTCGGCACGACGACGATTGTCGGCCGGCTCCTCGATCCTTGGGACGGCCGCTCGTACGGGACGGCCGTGCGGGCCAACAGCCAGCGCGCCTGGGGCGCAGACGTGCTCTCGCGCATCGAGGCCGCCGGAGACCCTTCGATCCTCGCCCGCCTGCGCGACTCGGCCCTGGGTCAGATAGACGAGATTATCGACGAGCTGTGCGCGCTCACGGGCCGCGAGAGCGCACAGCTCGGCGAGATCGTCGTGGCCGGCAACACGGTGATGCTCCATCTCCTTCTTGGCCGCGATCCCTCCGGCATGGGCAGGATCCCCTTCACGCCCCAGTTCCTCGAAGAGAAGCTCCTCGACGCGGACGAGGCCGGACTGAACCTGCCCAGAGGCTGTGTTCTCCGGCTCCTGCCCGGCATCTCCGCCTTCGTCGGCGCCGACCTGACCGCGGGAATCTTCGCCACGAGGCTCTACGAGGCGAAAGCCCCCGAGCTCCTCGTCGATCTCGGGACGAACGGCGAGATCATCCTCTCTTCCGATGGGGCGCTCCTGTGCACGGCCACCGCCGCGGGGCCCGCCTTCGAGGGCGGGCGCATCGAGCACGGTTCGCCGAGCCTCCCTGGGGCCATCGATCACGCAGCTTGGGACGTTTCCGGCGCTCTCCGCTTGAGTACCATCGGCGGAGGCGAGAGCTCGGGCATCTGCGGCTCCGGGATCTTGGACCTTGTCGCCGCACTCAGGGAGGGCAAAGTCATCGACGAGACGGGGCGCATGGAGGGAGGAGAGGACTGCGCCGACGATCAGCGTCGCTTCTTCCTCGACCCCGACCGCCGCCTGTCCATATCGCAGTCGGACGTACGCGAGCTCCAGCTCGCCAAGAGCGCCGTGGCCGCGGGCATCCGCGTGCTCTGCCGCGAGGCCGGAGTCGCCGTCGAGGACGTACGGACGCTCCGTCTCGCGGGGGGCTTCGGCAGCTGCCTCGATCCGCGCTCGGCCCTGGCCATCGGGCTCATCCCCGAGGAGCTTCGGGGGAAAATCGTCGCCGAGGGCAATACCAGTCTCCGGGGCGCCGCCGAGATAGCCTGCGCTCAGGGGGCTGGGGAGCTCTGCCGCTCCTTCATCGCCAAGGCCCGAGCCATCGACCTTTCCAGGGCTCCGACATTCCAAGACGCCTTCATGGACGCTATGCTCTTCCCGGAGGATGAAGCCATTGCGCGATTCCTTGCAGACTAGGGCGATAGCCGCGGCCGAGAGCTATGCATCCTCATTGGGCGTCGAGTGCCGCGTCATGGACCGCGAGGGGAGGCTGCTCTGGCCTTCGGACGGTCCCCAGAAGGGTTGCTCCTTCTGTCGTCTCCTGCGCGATCTCGGCCCCGCCGTGGACTGCGGCGACGTCCACCGCTACGGCATCTACCAGGCCGAGCGCTTCGGGGGCGAGTACATCTACTTCTGTTCCTTGAGCCTTTTGCATTGGGCCGTTCCCGTCGTCGCCTTCGGCGAGACCGTTCTCGCCTTTGTCGGAGGCCCTGTCCTCCTCGTCGAGCCGGAGGATCTCATCGCCGAGGAGTTCGTCTCTCGTTACGATCTCTCCGAAGCCGCCCTTGAAGCCGCCCGGGCTGCCCTTGGCCGCCTTCGCCTCGTGCCTCCCGCGCAGGCGACTGCCTTCGCCGAGCTCCTCAAGGGCCTCGCTGCGGGAGTCGCCTCGGAAGCCCTGCCCGAGGTCCTGAGTGCCGGCCTCGCCGTCGGCGCCGATAGCGACTCCGAGGAAGCGAGCGAGGACGACGCCTCCATTCCCCCCTTCGAGTTCGGCAGCAGGAACTCGGTCTACCCGATTCGGAAGGAGAAGGAGCTCGTCGACTGCGTTTCGCGCGGCGATCGGGAGGGCGCGGCCGTCATCATGAACGATCTCCTCGGCCACCTGTTCTTCTCCTCGGGTAAACGAATGGACGATGTGCGGGCCAGGCTGCAAGAGATCGCCGTCCTCCTCTCCCGCGCAGCCATCGAGGGCGGCGCCTCCGAGGAGGAGGTCTTCGGCATCAATATGGCCTACTTCGAGAAGATCCGCAGCGTGCGCAGCTTCGAGGAGATGGCCTTCCTCCTGGCCAAGGTCACGAGGCGCTTCTCCGACTGTGTCTTCGACCTTCAGAAGGTCAAGCATGCCGACGTGATGCACAAGGCGCTGCGCTACTTCAACGAGCACTACGCCGAGAAGATAACTCTTGACGCAGTGGCGGCCGCAGTCCACCTGAGCCCGTCCTATTTCAGCAGGCTCTTCAAGGTGGAGATGAAGATGAACTTCTCGACCTACCTGAGCTTGCTCAGGGTCGAGAAGAGCAAGCGCCTGCTCGCCGACCGCTCCATCCCCCTCGTCGAGGTGGCGGGCCGCGCGGGTTTCGATGATCAGAGCTATTTCACCAAGGTTTTCAAGAAGGCCGCAGGCCTATCACCGGGAGCGTACCGGGAATCGAGGGGCGCCGCAAAGGCGACCGAAAGAGGATGAGTCTATGAAGCGAGATTTTTATCTTGACATGGCGAAGAGCGGCCGGAGACTGCCCATAGCCACTCACCTGGTCCTCCACGAGAAGGCCGACCCGGAAGCAATACTCCTGTCCGGGCCGCGCATGACCGCCGTGATGGCCGAGACCGCGCGGCGCTTCGAGAGCCCCCTCGCTCTGCCCGTCATGGACCTTACCCTCGAGAAGGACTTCATGCTCCGCGCCATAGGCGTCGCCGCGGCTGACGCGGCGGCCTACCATTTCGAGGAGCCGCCCAGTCCCTCCCAGCTCGCGGCCGTCGAGGCGGCGAGCATCCTCGACCACCCGCGCATGGCGGCGAACTGTAGCGCTTTGCGCGAGCTCGCCCGCGATCGCGGGAGCGGGCGAGCGGAGCTCGTGCCCGTGGGCATGAGTATCGGCCCCTTTTCGCTCCTCTCGAAGATGCTTCGCGACCCGATAGTACCGATCTACCTCGCCGGCTCGGGCACGAGCCCCGAGGACTCGGAGGAGGTCGCCCTCCTTCAGTCCCTCCTGCCGCTCTGCGAGTCGGTGATTCGGCGTTCCTGCGAGGCGCAGATAGACGCCGGCGCTGCGGCCGTGTTCGTCTGCGAGCCAGCGGCGAATAGCGTGTTTTTCTCCCCGAATCAGCTTGAGGAGGGATCGACCGTCTGGGACGATTTCGTAATCGAGCCGAACAAGCGGCTCAAAAAGCTCTTCGAGTCGAGGGGCGTCGACCTCATCTTCCACGACTGCGGCTCGCTGTCGACGGCCATGGTCGCCTCCTTCGCTGTCCTCGACCCCGCCATGATCAGTTTTGGCAGCCCCGTTAAGCTCTGGGAGGTCGAGAGCTTCGTGCCCAAGACCACGGTGATCTATGGCAACCTGCCGACGAAGAAATTCTATTCGGACGAGGAAGTGCCTTTGGACGCCCTGCCCGGCATGGTGGGCGAGATCGAGTCGCGCCTTCGCGCGAGCGCTCACCCCTTCATAGTCGGCAGCGAGTGCGATGTGCTCAGCATGCCGGGCTACGAGGATGTTATCATGCGGAAGGTGAAGGCCTTCTGCTCCCGCTAAAGCGAGGATGCCGTGCGCAAGCGCATTAAGGTGATCGCCTGCGAGGTCCTCTACCGGGAGGTCTGCGCTTGCGCCGCGGTGAGCCCCCTCGTGCTCGACCTTGAGTTCCTCCCGAAGGGCCTCCATGACTTGGGCAGCGAGCGCATGTCTACGCGCCTCAGGGAGTCCATAGACCGGGTCGACCCCGAGCGCTACGAGGCGACCATCCTCTGCTATGGCCTATGCAACAACGGTACGCTCGGCCTCTCCTGCGCCACGACCCTCGTCATCCCGAGGGCGCACGATTGCATCACCCTCCTCGTAGGCTCCCGCGCTCGCTACCGCGAGCTCTTCGACAGCCATCCTGGGAGCTACTTCAAGTCCCCGGGATGGATAGAGCGGGACAGCGACCCCTCGCTCGGAGCGGACACGGTCGTATCCAGGCTGGGGATCAGTCCTCGCCGCGAAGACTATGCGCGCCTCTACGGCGAGGAGAACGCAGACTTTCTGGTCGAGGCGCTCGGCGATTGGCTCAAAGGCTATGATCGTATAGTCCTCGTCGACACGGCCCAGGGCGATGTCGACGCCTATCGCGAGACCTGCCGCTCCGAGGCCGAAAAGGAGGGGCTCTCCTTCGATGAGGTCGCGGGCGACCTTTCCCTTCTGCGGCGCCTCTTCTCGGGAGAGTGGGACTCGGAGGACTTTCTCGTGTTGCCGCCCGGCGGAAAAGTGGCGCCCGTATACGACGACAGGATCATTGCAGCCGAGTAGAAGGGCGGGGGAGAAGACTCATGTGGCTTCCGCGGCCCGAAATTCCGTCGGGCTCATGCCTGTCGCGCGCTTGAAGGTCCTCGAGAAGTAGAACTGGTCCGGATAGCCGACGAGCTGCCCGACCTCCTTCACCTCCAGGCTGGGCAGTTGGAGGAGGAGCCTCTTCGCCTCGTTCATGCGTAGCGTCATGAGATAACGGACCGGTGTATCGTCGCGGTACTTGCGGAAGAGCTTGCACATCTGCGAGGGCGAGAGTTCGAAGGCCCGCGCGAGCGTTTCGAGGTCGACCTCGGACCTGAAGTGGCCGCGTATGAAGCGCTCGATCTCGGAGACCATGGTCGCCGCGTTCGATTCCGCGCCGTTCTGGATCTGCGCGGCGACTATATCCTCGTCCTCTTCGAGGACCGAGCCGATATCGCCGAGCGCAGCGCGCAACTCCTCGAGCTTGACGGGTTTCAAGATGTAGTTTTTGACGCCGTAGCTCATGGCTCGCCGGGCGAACTCGAAGTCGTCGTGGCCCGAGATGATGAGGACCTTGACGTAGGGGTGATAGGTCGAGACGGAGGCGATGAGCTCGAGCCCGCCGAGCACCGGCATCCGGATGTCGGTGACGAGGAGCTCGGGATAGTTGGCGTCGACGAGGTCGAGCGCCTCCCTCCCGTTCAGCGCCGTGCCGACCACGACGAATCGCGGGTCTGCCTCCTCGATCTTCCGGACTACGTTCTTGAGGATGATTTCTTCGTCGTCCGCGACGATTACCTTGAATCGCCTATCCTTCGGCATCGTCCGTCCCCCTGGGGCCGCCGATGCGAACGAAGGCCCCCCCCTCCTGCAGATTGCCGTACTCGAAGACCGCGCGGTCGCCGTACTTCAGCCTGAGCCTCGAGGCGATGTTCACCATGCCCATGCCGTCGAGCTCGAGACCCCCTGCGACCTGGGCCCTCTCTCTCAGGCGCGAGTCGATGCGCTCCTTGGCCTCGCCCGAGAAGCCTGGCCCGTCGTCCTCGACGAGGACTGTCCACGAGCCGCCATGGACCTCGGCCTTGACACTGATGAACCATGGGCTCTCGCCCGTGGTCGCGTACTTCACGGAGTTCTCGACAAGGGGCTGGATGAGGAGCTTGGGCATGGCTATCGCCCCGAAGTCGCAGCCGAAATCGAGCGAGTAGGAAAGCCTCTTCCCGAAACGCATGCCGATGCAGGCGAGGTACTTCGCGATAAAGTCGAGCTCCTCGGTGGCAGGAGCGTCGGTCGCCTTCTGCGACGAGACGTACCTGAGCATGTCCGAGAGGTTGGCGCAAAGCTCCGCCGCGCTCTTTCCCTGCCCGTCCTCGGCCAGGGCCCCGATCGTCGCGATCGTATTGTAGATGAAGTGCGGGTTCATCTGCGACTGGAGGGCGAGGAGCCTCGCCTGCTCCTCCGCGCGCTGCGCCTCGATGGCCGAATCGATCGAGCGCTTGAGCTTGGACCTCATCTCTCGGAAGGCTGCGGACAGCTCCTCCACCTCGTTCGGCGCTCGCGCCAGGCCTGGCCGCCTTCCGCGCGACTCGCTGGGCATGAGGCTGCCGAGCTCGAGACCGGATATCTCGCCGTGGAGGACAGAGATCGGGAGCGTTATGCGGCGCGCCACGCCGAAGGAGAGCACGAGCGCGAGGGAGATGAGGCCGAGCCCTATCACTACGCTTGCGAGAATGAAGCCGCGCAGCGGCGCGAAGAGCCGGGCTTCGTCGGCCGAGACCTCGACGGTCCAGCCGGCGATTTCGGACTTTGCATAGCGCGCGAGCCGCGGTCCATCGCCAGTTTTGGCGAGCGCAGCCTCGCCAAAGAGGCCGTAGGGGTAGAGCCGCGCGCCCGCTGCGTCGAAGACCGAGGTCTGGGTGCCACCTTGCGTTTCGCCCTCCTGCCCGCCGATCTCCCGGAACAGCTCATCGCAGGACTCCTCGATCTCGACGACACCGATGGGCGTGTTGTAGCGGTCGAAGAGCAGGCGACCATGCGAAATGAAGAGGTCGCCCGCCGACTCGCTCAGGGACGAGTACCGCCGCAGGTAGGGATCGGCATGCGGCTTCGACAGGACCATCGAGCCCTCGGCGCGTTCCGCGGCTCTGAACCAAGTCGTCGCAGGGTCGATCGAGCGCGAGCGGTTGTCCATGCCGATGCCGAATCCCTTACCTTGCAGATCGTAGATGTTGATCTGCTGCACGGGCATCGTGGGCCCGATGATCGCGAAGAGCGTGTCGACTAGAGCCTCGTCCCTTATGCCGGCCGCCGCTCCCGGTGCGGCCCCGGGCTGGTCCGAACGGGAATAGGCGACGAAGCGCTCCTTCACGAGCTTGGAGTAGAGGACCGAGACGGACACGGAATCCATCTTGCGCAGCCTTTCGTCCAGGCTGTTTCGCGCGGCGTCCGCCTTGTCGTCGAGGCGCGCCACCATGTCGGCCCTTAGCCTTCCCGCTCCCCAGAGGGTGATATACGTGACGAGAGCCGCCGTGGTCAGCGTGATGATCGCCGCGTTGGCGATGAAAAGGCTTTTCCTGATGCTCCGTCGCGCGCTCAAAGCGATGCTCGGCCTTACGCGATGACGAGCTTCACGCCCAGCGCGTCCAGTTGCTTTCGCGTTTCGTCGTCTATGCCTTCGTCGGTGACGACCGCATCGACGCAATCGATAGAGCCGAGGGAGGCGAAGGATGCCACTCCGAACTTGGTGGAGTCAGCGAGGAGGTAGACCTCCTTGGCCGCGTCGATCATGGCCTTCTTGACCGCGAGGTCGCTGTAACCGGGGTAGGTGAGCTCGAGGGAGGGCGATATACCGCCCGTGGCGAGGAAGAGCTTGTCGACGTAGATGTTGCGGAAGAAGGCAGCCGCCTTCTCTCCCGTGAGGGAGAGGGTTGGGGCCTTGAAATCCCCTCCCGTGACCATGAGCTCGCAGGCGGGGTTCGCGCCTATGATAAGGGCTATATTGATCGCGTTAGTGATGACGACGAGTCCCTGGGCCGTGGAGAGACACTTGGCGAGCTCGGTCACCGTGGAGCCCGAGTCGAGGATGATACGGTCGCTGGGTTTTACGAACTCCGAAGCCTTCTTGGCGATGAGCGATTTCTTGTCCATGTGCTCCATGTGCTGGAGGGTGAGCTCACTCACCTGGCGGGAGACGGTGCGCAGGAAGGCGCCTCCGTGCTCGCGCGTCACGAAGCCCTGCTGGTCGAGGGCCTCGAGGTCCTGGCGAATGGTGGGCTCGGAAACCTCGAAGAGCTCGGAGAGCCTGGTTACCCGGGCCGAGCCTTCTTCTTGGATGAGTTCGAGTATTCTCTTGCGCCTCTCCTGAGCCAGGAGGGTTTTACCGTTTTTATCGTTTGTCATCATGCCATAATATCCAGACCTCTATTTGATCATTCATTACTGGTTACGTCAATTCGCAAACAAACGAAAGAATACGAATAGAGCTTTTTCGGTTGAATAGATGGTTGGTGTTGAGAGAAAGAAAAATAAAGAAATAGAATCGATTACTTATCTTTTTGTTTGTTTTCTTTTTTTCTTGACAATTTTCGATTCTCCCCTCTACACTCATTCGAATGCCATGTTTTCGATTATTAGAGGAGGTAGAGCATGTTTAAGAAATTCGCTGCGTTTTTTCTTGCTAGCGCCCTTGCCGTCGGCTTGGCCGGCGCGCAGGCGAAGACCCTTTCCTTTCTGTCAATATGGCCCGAGACGGACGACAACTCCAAGCTAATCCTCGATCTCACCAAGGATTATCAGGCGACCCATCCCAATTTTAAGGTCGATTTCGAGTTGATCGACACCAATTCCCTTCAGCAGAAGGTGAAGGTTCTCCTCGCGAGCGACGATCTACCCGATGTCTTCGCCTATGAGTCAGGCACCCCCATCCTCGAGCTGATCGACGCTGGAAAGATCGTCGACGTTGAGAAGGCATTCAAAGACCTGGGCATCTACGATTACCTCGACGCGGGCGCCGTCTCCCTCCTCAAGCGCTTGGCCTCGAACAAGGGGCTCTACGATTTACCGCTCGGCATGAACGTCGAGGGCATCTGGTACAACAAGGCCGACTTCAAGAAGGCCGGCATCTCCGCTCCGCCCAAGACTTGGGATGAGATGATGGCCGACTGCGATAAGCTCCAGGCCAAGGGCATCCAGCCCTTCACCGCCGGCGGCAAGGATAAGTGGCCGCTCTCCCGCGTCCTCAATATGTATGTCATGCGCAAGCTCGGCGTCGATGCCATGGAGAATGCGGTCAACGGCAAGCTCTCCTTTACCGACCCGGCTTTCATCGAAGCCGCGACGGTCGTGCAGAACATGGCTAAGAAGGGATACTTCGGCAAGGGCATCACGACGGTGGACTACGCGACCGCTGCGGACATCCTGTTCTCCGGCAAGGCCGCCATGCTCTACAACGGTTCGTGGTTCGCCGAGAACCTCAACGATCCTAAGCGTAACGTGGCTGGTCCCGACGGCATCGGCTTCTTCAACATTCCCCTCGTGAAGGGCGGCGTGGGCACGATGGATGACTACTCGGTCAACTGCGGAACCATCCTCTGCCTCTCCAAGGCGAAGTACGATGCCGCAACCGCCGATTGGGTCAAGTACGTTTTCACCCGCATGGGCGACAAGGCAATGAAGGACTACGGCGCGGTGAAAGGCTACAAGGTTACGACCACGAAAGCCGACCTCCCCGGCTATACCAAGCTTATCCAGGCCGAGCTCAAGAAGGTCAAGAACGCCGGCCTCTGGTTCGAGGCCAGCTTCGACAGCAAGACCTCCCAGGTCGCGCAGGATGACATCCAGGCCCTGTTCATCGGCGTGTTGACGCCCGAACAGTACTGGAAGGATATCGACGCCGCTAACAAGGAATATCAGGCTTCGAAGAAGTGAGTCTCGATAGCGATCGTATCACGGACCGGTACTGACTCGGCGATTGCGCTGCAATCGCCGAGTCAGTGGTCCGGGGCGCTCTCGCGCAGTCCGCGAAGGACTGCGCGAGAGCGTACTGTTCATTCCCAGGCGGAGCTTCATGGAACGTTTGCTCAAGGATAAGGTAGCCATTCTGGTCTTCGTGCTTCCCGCCGCCCTGATTTACCTTTTTTCCGTCTTCGTGCCGATCTGCTGGTCGACGTATTATTCCCTGTTCTCCGGCCTGCCGGGGATCAACTTCAAATTCGTAGGACTCTCCAACTTCGCGAAGATGTGGTCGGACCGCATCTTCCTGGGCGCCTTTGGGATGAACATGGCGTACGTGGCCATCGTCGTCGTGGGCCAGGTGGGCTTGGGTCTCCTCCTCTCGCTCCTCTTCATGTTCGGCATTAGGAAGTACAAGACGCTGGTCCGAACCATCGTCTTCTTCCCGGTCGTCCTCCCCGTCGTCGCAGTGGGGCAGCTTTTCAGCAAGATATTCGAGATCACGCCGACGAATGGTCTCTTCAATAGCCTCCTCGTCCTCCTCGGTCTCGGGAACTGGGTCCAACCCTGGCTCGGCCAGCCGACGAGCGCCTTCCTTGTCCTCTGCTTCATGGATATCTGGACCGCCATGGGTTTCTACGCGATCATCTTTTACGCAGCGCTCATGGACATACCCACGGACATTATAGAGGCGGCGCATATCGATGGCGCCAACGGCTTCAGGCTCCTTAAAAGCGTCCTCTTGCCCTCGCTCAGACCGATAACCCTCGCCTGCCTCATATTCAGTTTCACGGGTACGCTCAAGGTTTTCGAGTCCTCCCTCGCCCTCACCAGGGGCGGCCCCGGCACGGCGACGAAGACCCTTTCCATGTACATGTACGACTCGTCGTTCCTCCATAGCCAATACGGATACGGAAGCGCGATCGCGGTCTTCATACTGATCGAGTGCGTCGTCATCACCGCCGTGCTCAATGGCGTCTTAAAAAGCCGGGAAAGCTAGGTAGGCGGCGGCATGAACAATTCGAAACTCGGCTCACGGTTGACCTCCCTTCTCTTCAAGGTCTTCGTCGTCCTCTTCCTGGCCCTCGAGCTGTATCCCATAATCTGGATGCTCCTCTCCTCGTTCAAGGCCACGCAGGAGTTCACGCAGAACCCCTCGTACTCCTTGCCAGAGGGTTTTTATTTCCAGAACTACGTGGACGCATGGACCACGGGCAAGATGGGCATATTCTTCAAGAACAGCCTCATCACGACCGTCGTCTCCCTCGTTTTCATCGTGCTCTTCAGCACGAGCGTCTCCTTCGCCCTCGTGAAGATGCATTGGAAATTGCGCAACGCCGCCCTCTCTTTCTTCATGAGCGGCATCATGGTGCCGGTCACCATCGTGCTCATCCCCTTGTTCTCGATGTACAAGGAGCTCCACCTGCTCAATACCTACTGGAGCCTCATCATCACGTACACGGGCTTCGGTCTGGCGCTGTCAGTCTTCCTCATTTCGAGCTATATGCGGAGCATGCCCGACGAGCTCATCGAAGCGGCAGTCATCGACGGCTGCAGCATCTACAAGGTGTTCTGGAAAGTCGTCGTGCCGCTCTCGATGAACGCGATCGTCACGGTCCTCGTCATCCAGTTCTTCTTCCGCTGGAACGACATGCTCTTCTCCATGACCTTTATTAGCCGCACTGCGATGAAGACGGTCCAGACGGGGCTTCTGTACTTCTCGGACGAGTGGGGCAACAAGAACTGGGGGGCGATATTCGCTGCCATCTCGATAGGCGTTATGCCGACGCTCGGGCTCTACGCCGCGCTCAACAAGCTCGTCATCGACGGAATGACCGCGGGCGCCGTGAAGGGGTAGGGCGATTAGCATGAGCTTCCCCGACCCCCTCCTCGAGCGCCTAAGTTCTCCACCCGCCTCGAGGCGGCCGATCCCTTTCTGGTCCTGGAACGACAAGCTCGCCCCCGCGTTCCTCGCGGACCAGGCCGCTCAGATGGCCGAGCGGGGCGAAGGCGGCTTCTTCATGCACGCCCGAGGCGGACTCGAGACCGAGTACCTCAGCGACGAATGGATGACCTGCATAAAAGTGGGCATCGCGGCGGCGAGGAAGAACGGGACCGAGGCCTGGGCCTACGACGAAGAAGGCTGGCCTTCGGGCTTCGCCGGCGGCCGCGTGCCCGCCCTGGGCGAGAAGTACCACGGGCGCTGGCTGAGCCTCGAGAGCTCGGGCGGCGAGCTCTTGCGCCGATTCGGGGACCGCGCGGTCTACGTCCATCGCAACCCGAACTACATCGACGTCCTCTCCGCGGATGCCGTGAAGGCCTTCATCGCCGAGACTCACGAGCGCTACCGAACAAGCCTCGGGTCCGACTTCTCCTTTCTCAAGGGTTTCTTCACCGATGAGCCCCGGCTCTCCGGGAGCATTGACCGTGACATGCCTTGGTCTCCCCTCCTCCCCGAATTTTTCCGAGAGGAATACGGCTACGAACTCGAGGAGAATCTCCTAGCGCTCTTCTTCCCCGAGCCCGGGCACGAGGCGCTGCGCTACGACTTTTGGCGCCTGGTATCGCGTCTCTTCGTCTCTTCCTTCATGGCGCAGATCCACGAGTGGTGCGTTCGATCCGGTTGCGAACTCACGGGGCATGTCATGATGGAGGAGAGCGTCTACGTGCAGATGGCGAACACAGGCGGGGTCATGCCCTTCTACGAGCACATGGACATGCCCGGCATCGATTGGCTGAGGCGTGGTATCGGAAGCCCCATCGTGCCGAAGCAGCTAGGCTCGGTAGCGGCCCAGCTCGGAAAGAGCCGCGCCATCACGGAGTCCTTCGCTCTCTGCGGCTGGGACGCGAGCCCCGAGGAGCTGCGGTGGATAGCGCACTGGCAGTTCGTCAACGGCGTAAACATGCTCTGTCAGCACCTCTCGGCCTACAGCATCCGCGGCTTCCGCAAGCGCGACTACCCGCCCTCGCTCTTCTACCAGCAGCCCTGGTGGGACAAGTACGGCTCATTCAACGACTATATCGCGAGGCTTGGCCTCTTCCTCTCGGAAGGGAAGAGTGCCGCCCATGTCCTCCTCATCCATCCGATCCGCTCTGGCTGGGTCCTCTACGACGGCCAAAGTTATGGTCTGGACATGCGCGAGCTCGACGCAAATTTCGTCCGCGCGGCAGAGTGGCTCTCAGGCGGTCATATCGAGTACCACATGGGAGACGAGACGATCATCGAGGCTCACGGCTCGGCCGATGGTCGTGAACTCGTCGTCGGTGAGTGCCGCTATAACGCAGTGGTCCTGCCCGCCATGCGCTGCGTTGCCTCCTCGACACTCGAGCTCCTGCTCGAGTTTTCGGCCGCGGGTGGCGACATCGTCTCGATCGGGGAGCTCCCCTCGCTCGTCGATGGAAGGCCGAGCGCTCGCTTGAGCGAGCTGCGAAAGGCCGCGCGGAGCGTCGATTTTCTCAGCGCATCGGCCAGGGCCGCGCTGCCTGCCATGGCGGCTCTTTCGCCGAGCGTCCGCCGCACGGGGGACGGCTCGAAGGCCGAAGAGATCGGCGCCGTCCATATCGCCGTCCGCGACTGCGGGAAACGCAAGCTCGTCTTCCTCGCGAACCTCGACAGGGAGAGCGGCTACGGCGCCGTAGTCGAGCTGCCTTGGGGCGGCAGGGTCTCTCGCTGCGATCTCGAGTATTGCTCGCTCGAGACTCTGAACGCCGCGCCCGCCTCCGCGGAAGGTGTCGCACCTGGATCGGCGTGGCGCACTATCGAAATAGAGCTCCCGCCCATGGGCGCTCAGTGCCTCGTCGTCGACACCGATACCGCGCAGACACTGCCGGCCGATCCGGCCGCGATCGCGCGGCCTTCGAAGCCTGTCGAGCCGCTCATCATTCGACCCGAGGCGGATTGGGAGTGGGAGATCGACGAGTGCGACCTCAATGCCGTCACACTCGACGAATGCGAGTATCGAATGGATGGAGGGCAGTGGCTTCCCCCTAAATCCGTCATCGCCATCCAGGCCGAGCTTCTCGCCCTGCGTAGGGCCTGCGAGGTGTCGCTCCGCTTCGTCTTCGACTCGGAGCTGCCCGATCGGCAGGAACCGCTCTTTCTCGTCATTGAGCGCCCCGAGGACTTCCTGATCGAGCTCAACGGGAAAGCGGTGCCGGTAGTCGACCGAGGTCCGTGGAAGGACCGCTCCTTCCGCAAGATAGACATAACCTCTTTCGCGCAAAGGGGCCGCAATGTCCTCGTTCTCTCGAGGAAGTTCTATCAATCACCCCGCGTCTACGAGGTCCTCTACGGCGAAGGGGTCTACGAGACCGAGAAGAACAAGCTCACCTACGACGTCGAGCTCGAGAGCGTCTACCTTCTCGGTGACTTCTCCGTCCGCAGCCGCTCGCCATTCACGAGCGGAGAGCGCAACTCGATCCATACGGAAGGCCCCTTTGTCCTAGGCGAGAGCGTTGCGCGAATCACAAGCGGGGACCTTACATCGCGCGGTTTCGCCTTCTTTTCAGGCAAAATTTCTCTCTCTCGCGACCTCGGACCGCTCAAGAGGGACGGCCGCCGGATAATTATCGATCTGGGCCATCCCCGCGCCGCGATGGTCGAGCTTAGTCTGAACGGCAAGCGAGCCGCGCTCCTCTCCTGGGCCCCATTCCGGGTCGACCTCACGGACGCGCTAGGGGAGGGGGAGAACAGGCTCGAGATACTGCTCTATTCGAGTAATCGTAACCTTCTCGGGCCGCATCATCACTCGGACGGCGAGAGCTACAAGGTGGGGCCCGATTCATTCACGGGAAAGTGGAGCTGGGCAGAGAAGGCGACCGAGGCCTTTCCCGCCACCGACGAGGAGAGGACGAAGGACTACTGGCAGGGCGGCTACTCTTTCGTCACGTTCGGACTAATCTGAAGGGAAGATCATGGACAAAGCGAGCGAGCGATACGAATCAATGCTTAGGGAATATATCGGTAGAAACCTCAAGAACGTGCTCAAGGCGCCGAAGGGCTGCCTGAAATATCCGTTCATAGACCCGGGCTCGGTCTACGACGGCAACCTATGGGACTGGGACTCCTTCTGGGCCGCCTACGGCGCCTTCGCCTTCATGGAAAGCGACAAGGACGCCAAGAAAGAGTTAGGCGATTCCCTCCTCGAGCACGCTAAGGGGAACGTCCTCAACTTTCTCGACCACCAGCTTCCCGATGGTTACATACCCATGATGGTCGAGGCCAAGGACACCGAGCCCTACTTGAACGCCCGGCACCGCGAGGGCGTGCGCATGAACATGCACAAACCCTTCCTCTGCCAGCAGGTCTCCCTTATTATGGGCTACTCCGGAGACTGGAGCTGGGCCTCTCCCTTCCGCCCTGCCCTCGAGCTCTACTTCACCCGCTACGAGGAAGGCTACTTCAACGCGAACTGCGGCCTGTACGCCTGGGCCGACGACATCATGATCGGCATGGACAACGACCCGGCCAGCTTCGGTAGGCCGCCCTATTCCACCGCCAATATGTTCCTCAACGCCTTCATGGTCCAGGAGCTCGAGGCGATGGCCCTCATCCTGGACAAGTTAGGCGATAGGGCGGCCTCCGATGCCTACATCTCCAAGGCCGTTTCCCTCGTCGATCGCATCCAGGCCGAGTGCTGGGACCCTCGCGACCGCTTTTTCTACTCGGTCGACGTCGATGTGAGGACGAGGCAGTACGACTGGTTCCACAAGGGTCTGGGGGTCTTCTGGAAGAGCCTGCCGATCAAGATCAGGGCCTGGTCGGGGTTCCTGCCCCTCGCCGCGCGCTTTGCGACCCCGAACCAGGCTGCTTCCCTCGCCCAGCACGCCCGCGATCCCGCGACCTTCCGCTCGCGCTTCGGCATCACCTCTCTCGCCATGGATGAGAAGATGTTCAACGTCGAGGCAACGAACAATCCCTCGAACTGGCTCGGGCCGATCTGGATCGTGACGCAGTACCTGGTTTTCCGCGGGCTTATGAACTATGGCTTCCGGGAGGACGCGGCGGCCCTCGTCCGCGACACGCTCTCCGTGCTCGGTCGCGACCTCGAGCAAACGGGCACGATCCACGAGTACTACGACCCTCGGACTGGCCTGCCTGTCATGAACGGTGGCTTCATCAACTGGAACATCCTCGCCCTCAACATGGCGGACGAGCTGCGCGGGGCCGAGCCGATGTCGAGGTTCCTCTCTCGGAGTGGGCGTCCGGCTTCCTGAAGACCTCATTGACAGACGTTAGGCGGCGGCGTTAGGGTAACACCCCTTCGTCGGAGGCCGCCGATGATTACTGTCGATAATTTGCGCAAGTCCTACCTGGCTCGTCGCCGCTCAAGCGGCCCGGGTCAGGCTCTCCTGTCCCTCGTGAAGCCTAATCGCGAACGCATCGAGGCTTTGAAAGGCGTCTCCTTCTCGATCGAAGAAGGGGAGGTCGTCGGCTACATCGGTCCCAACGGCGCTGGCAAGTCGACGACTATCAAGATCATGTGCGGAATTCTCGAGCCGGATTCGGGGGCTTGCCTCATTAAAGGGAGGGTGCCCTGGAAGGACCGGAAGACCCACGTCGCGGGCATTGGCGTCGTCTTTGGGCAGCGCAGCCAGCTCTGGTGGGACGTGCCTGTCCTCGATTCCTTCGAGCTCTTGCGCGACATCTATAAAGTGCCGGGCAAGGATTACGCCGAGAGCCTCGAGGAGCTGGTTGCCGCCCTCGACTTATCGAGCTTCCTCGATATGCCCGCTCGCAGTTTGAGTCTCGGTCAGAGGATGCGCTGCGAGATGGCGGCGAGTCTCCTCCATAGGCCGGACCTTCTCTTCCTTGACGAGCCGACCATCGGGCTCGACGCGGTGTCGAAGCTGGCCGTGCGCGCCTTCATCGAGCGCATGAACCGCGAGCGCGGCGTGACGGTCATCCTCACTACCCACGATGTGCACGACATCGAAGCCCTCGCGAAGCGCGTCATCCTGATCGGAAAAGGCGAGATCCTCTACGACGGAGCCTTCGATGCGCTTATGTCCCGCGCAAGGGATCCAAGCAGCGCTTCGGCGCTGCAGAGCGAAGCCCCAAGGGCTTCGCTGAATTTAGAGGAGGCGATGGCCGCAGTCTACGGCGAGATGGGCATCGCGTGAACTCATATACGGCCCTCTTTCGTATGCGCTTCGTCCGCGGACTCTCCTACCGCGCCTCCGCCATCGCAGGGGTGGCGACGCAGTTCTTCTTCGGTCTCGTGTTCGTCATGGTCTTCCAGGCCTTCGCCCGTTCGGGCGGTGACTCCATCCGAGCGGGCCTCGATAACACGCAGATAGCTTCTTATGTTTGGCTCCAGCAAGCCTTCCTCGCCCTCATCATGATGTGGTACCGCGACCGGGAGCTCCTGTCGACCATCGCATCGGGAGACGCGGCCTACGAGCTTTGCCGTCCCGTCGATGCCTACTTCTTCTGGTACGCACGCCTCCTCGCGGGCAGGCTCGCGGGCGCAGCCCTCCGCTGCCTGCCCATCCTCGCGGTGGCTGCCCTTCTGCCCGAACCCTACCGGCTCTGTGCGCCTCCCTCTCTCGCCTCCGGCCTCTGCTTCGTCCTCTGCATGGCGCTCGGGGTCTTTCTCATCGTGGCGATCACGATCTTCGCCTACATTCTCACGGTCCTCACGCTCTCACCGACCGCCCCTTTCATCTTTCTCACGCCCGTTTACGAGTTCGCCGCCGGCATGGTCATCCCTCTGCCCTTCATGCCAGACGCCCTTCAGAAGATCCTTTACTACCTGCCCTTCAGGCTCTGCGTGGACCTGCCGCTGCGAATGTACTCGGGCGCGATCGCGGCGGTCGACGCGCCGGGCCTCCTCCTGCGGCAGGCGATCTGGATCGTCCTCCTCGTTCCCCTAGGGCGGCTTGCACTGAATCGCGCCTTGCGCGGCGCCCAAGCGGTGGGGGGCTAAAGCTCGTGCGGCTTCTAGCTCGCTACTTACGGATCGTGGCTCGCGGCCAGCTCCGGTATCGCTCAACGTTCTACTTGAACCTTTTCGGGCAGATCGCCATGCCGTTCTCGACTCTGGCCGGAGTCTGGCTCCTTTTCACGCGCTTCGGCGATCTCGCGGGGTGGACGGCGCCCGAGGCCCTCCTCTGCTACGGGGTGACGAACTGCGCCTTCGCTCTCTCTGAACTCATGGCCAGAGGTTTCGACAGCTTCCCCTCGGTCCTCTCGAACGGCGAGTTCGACCGCGTCCTTGTGAGGCCGCGCTCGCTGGTCCTCCAGGTCCTGGGCGCGAGGCTTGACCTCTCCCGCTTCGGCCGCCTCGCGGTCGGTTTCGTCATCCTCGGCTGGGCCGTATCCGGCCTCGCGATCAAATGGAGCTTCCTCAAAGCCGCGACGGTCTTCCTCATGGTCGCCTGCGGCGCCCTCCTCTTCACGGGCATCTTCGTTCTCGGCGCGGCCTTCGCCTTCGTCACGACCGACGGCCTAGAGCTCGTCAACGTCTTCACCGACGGGGGCCGCGAGATGGCGCAGTACCCCATGACGATCTACGAGCGTCCGATGCGTTTCGTTTTCACCTTTCTCATCCCCTTCGCCTGCGTGAACTACTTGCCACTTATGTTCGTCCTGGGTAAAGGTGGCTCGCCGTTTGCTGCGCTGCTCCCCTTGGTCGGGGCCGTCTTCGTCGTTCCCTGCCTGGCGGTCTGGAAGGCGGGGGTTCGCCGCTACGTCTCGACGGGCTCTTGAGCTTCGGTCTATCCTTGCTTCCCGAGGAGTTAGCTATGAATGATAATGATGGAGCCTTCATCGGCCTGGACATAGGTGGGCAGAGCATCAAAGGGCTGCGGCTCGAGCGCGACGGCGCGATATCTCGCAGGGCGGTGCAGACGACGCCCGCTTCCGCCGGAAGAGAGTCGGTGCTCGGTGTCGTACGTTCGGTACTCGCCGATCTTCTCTCGCCCGGCAAGGCGCTTGCCATCGGGATAGGAACTCCGGGCGGCGTGGACAAGTCCGGACGAATAGCGGGCGAGGTCGCGAACATTCCCGGCTGGCTGGGCACCGAGCTCGGTGCCCAGGCGTCGAAGGCTGCGAACGCTCCCGCCTACGTGCGCAATGACGGCAACCTCGCGGCCTACGCCGAATGGGCGGTGCGCTCGGGCTCGTCTCGCGCCTTCCTCTTTATAGGCCTGGGCACAGGGATAGGCGGGGGCTACGTCGAGGACGGAAAGCTCCTCTCGGGCGTGAACGACAAGGCCCTCGAGATAGGCCACGTCATCGTCTATCCCGAGGGCAGGGAATGTGCCTGTGGCCGCTCGGGTTGCGTCGAAGCTTACGCCTCGGGCCCTTCGATCGGCAGGGTCGCCATGGACCTGGCCAAGAAATACGAGAGCCCCCTCGCAGCAGCGGTCCGGGGAGGCGCACGCCTCAACGCCCGCGAGGTCTACGAGGCGCTCGAGCTAGGCGATGAGCTCGCCGCAGCCGCCCACGCCGTGGCCACCGAGGCGCTCTCCCGTGCCATAGGCATCGCGCTGGCCTTCCTCGCCCCCGATACCGTAGTCCTGGGCGGCGGTGTCCTCGCAGGCGCCTCGACGCTCGTGGATGATGTCGCAGCAATGGCGCCTAACTTCGTCTATGAGGCCGCGAGCGAAGGCGTCGTCTTCGAGCGCGCACTCCTCGGTCCTGAGGCGGGCCTCCTCGGCGCAGCCTTATATGGCGCCTCTGTGTCCCTATCTCGAGAGGAACTCTTCGGCCTGGCTGAAAGGGCGAAAGGGCTCCTCTCGAGCAATTAATGCCCTCTCATGTCGGCTCCCTCGCTTGCCGATACTCAATAAGCTAAATCTTATTATTCCTTTGCGAGGGAGCACATGCGCAGGACGACTATCCTTGCTCTCATGATATGCGTCTCGGTCTTGGCCTTCGGCCAGAGCGACGCACCGGTGGCATCCTCCAATGCCTCTTCCGATACGACGGCGACCGCGCCTACCTCCCCTGCGGCTTCGACTGATACGACCGTCCCCGCGGCAATCGCGAGCCCGGAGGCGGTTCCTGCTGCGACCGCAAGCCCGGAGACGGCTCCTGCTGCGACCGCGAGCCCGGAGACGGCTCCTGCTGCGACCGCGAGCCCCGAGGCAGCTCCTACTGCTTCCTCCGAGCCTGCCGCATCGGCCGATGCTACCACCCCCGATAGCTCGAAAGATGCGAGCCTTGCCGAGATCAAGAAGCTCTCGGCCAAGCTCGAAGAGGCAAATTCTACCATAGATCAGCTACGCGCCCAGGCCTTCGATCTCAAGACGAAGGCGGACGACGCGGAGAAGAAGGCCGCCGATGCGCAGGCCGCCGCCGATGCTGCCACGAAAAGGGCAGACTCTACCGAGTCCGACCTCAAAGTAGCGCAGCAGGAAGCTTCCCGCGCGGACGAATTACAAAAGACGGCTGATGCGGCCGAAGCCAAGGCGACGGCCGCTCAGGCAGCTGCCGACGAGGCCGCCAAGAAGGCCTCCGATGCGCAGGCCACGGCAGACGCGAGCGACGCCAAGCGTAAGGCAGCCGAGGATGCCGCGGCCAAGGCCGACGAGCTTCGGGCCAAGGCGGAGGATCTCCTCGCCAAGGCTCAGGAGTCTGAGAAAGAGGCCAGGGACGCGCTTGCCGCCTCGAGCACGAGCGACAGCCAGGCCAAGGCCTTGGCCGACGCCAACGCGCAGGCGGACGATCTGCGCAAGAAGGCCGATGAGGCCGAGAAGAAAGCGGCAGCCGCCATCGCTATCTCCGATGCGAGCGACGCCCAGCGCAAGATCGCCGAGAAAGCCGCCGCGCGCGCCGACGAGCTTGCATCGGAAGCGGAAGCGCTCAAGGCGAAAGTAGCCGAACTCGAGGCCAAGATAGCCAAGCTCGAGTCCGGTCGCGACGCGCTCTACGGCAAGCTCGCCTCGTTCGGCAGCTTGCGCCTCGATCCGGCCGATTTCCCCGAGCTCCTGCGTTCAGGCTTCGATGGGAGCAAGGTCAGGCTTGGAAGCTGGAAGCTCGCGGACGGTGTCCTCTCGCAGACCAATAAAGAACAGTATTTCTCGCGCATGACCTTCCCCCTCGTGCAGTCCTCGAAGAGGGTCCTCTATTCCTTCGAGACGAGGACCTCGGCCAAGGGCTGGGTCGGCACGGGCATACATCTCTTCGCGGACAACGTGAAGAAGCAGAAGGGTTTCGGAGAGGGCAAGAGCCTTCTCGTATGGCTCACTCGCGATACGCAGGCGCGCGGCAACGATGGCAGCTATCTCCAGGTTTACCGCTCTGACAACGACGTGAAGATGGAACGGGTCCTCGACGCGAAGATCATGGAGAAGCTCGACGGATGGAACCGCGTCGACGTACTCTACGAGCCGGAGAATGAGTTCATCGTGATCGCGGTGAATGGCACGGTACGGGCCGCCTATAGGACCTATTTCGGCATCGGCACTGGCGCGAGCATATCGCTGCGTACTTTAGGCGCCGGGGTGCAGTTCAGGAATCTGGAAGTTAGGCGATAGTCTTGCGGCTCGCGAAAGCTGAGCATCCCCGCGGAAGGTCATCGGCCGTCCGTGGGGGACGCCGATCGAGGGCATCGCGACCAAGCTCTTGAGCGGGCAAGTCTCGGACTTCGAGGAATTCTGAGGGCCGAACGCGTCGTTCTCAAAAAGAGCTGCCCGTCAGTGAGGCAGCTCTTTTTAAGAGGCGTTTCAGCCTGAAAGGGAGTATTTCTCAACCTATGCAGGAGAATTTTCCAGGCTGAAAAATAGGCCGTTTCAGGCTGACAAATCCCCTTTTTCAGTCTGAGAAATCCTCCGAGACAGCCTGAAAATTGCCATGGCGCAAGATAATGTCGCCACGAAGATGCCGGGTGATACGACAGAATGCAAAGCGGTCCGGATATATTTCAGCATTACACCCGCCTGCGAATGAACGACCCCCGGAGCTCTGACCCGGGGGTCGTTCGTTCTGTAAGGAATGGGTTGTATACGGATCCATACCCGGCCGACGCTTTACCGAAAGAGCGAAGCAGAGCTTCGAGGTATGGACCCGCCTGTGCGAATCAAGTTTTAGCTCTTCTCGAGCTCCATGATCTTCGCCACGCGGTCTGAGTGTCTGCCGCCCTGGAACTTCGCGTTCATGAAGGCCGCGAGTATCTCGGTCGGCGGGACCTGATACTCGACCCGTCCGCCCATGGCGATGAAGTTGGCGTCGTTGTGCTCACGCGCGAGGGCCGCGGTGAAGGGATCGTGCACGAGAGCGCAGCGGATGCCCGAGATTTTGTTGGCCGAGATGGAGATGCCGATGCCGGTGCCGCAGAGGAGGAGGCCGAAGTCGTAGCCGCCCTTCTTAAACTCCGCGCAGGCCGCAGCGGCCATGTCGGGATAATCTACCCTGTTCTCGACGTCGACGCCGAGATTGACGACCTCGTGCCCCTGCTCCTTGAGCCAGGCGAGGAGGCGCTTCTTGAGTTCTACTGCTGCATGATCGTTAGCGATAACAATCCTCATGCCATGACTATACATTCCCCGCCTTCAATCGGCTAGACCGCCTGCGTACGTAGATGGCGTAGGAGGTGCTAATCCATGCCTCGTGCAATCGTCGCCCTACGCGCGATAGCTTCCTTCTTCGTCTGTGCGTTAATTGCAGCCTGCGCCCAGAACCCTTCTGCAGCGATCTACCCGACCGCCGACTTCCGTCCGCCCGGCCTCGTCGCAGCTCTTCCTGCGAGTTCGAAGAGCCTGGTCCTCGTCTTCGACGAATCCGTCACCTCGCTCTCGGGCAGCCTCGCGGTAGAACCTGTTTCCGGAGTCAGATGCAGGGCCGAGGACAAGAAGCTCCTGGTCGACTTCGACGCAGGCATGTCTCCAGGGGCGGATTACCTTCTCGCGGGGGAAGTGGAGGACGGATCGGGCAATCGGACTCGCTTCCTCGTCCGCTTCTCGGGCTGGAATGACAGGGCGCCTCGCTTACGGCTCTCCGAAGTGCAGACCGGAAAGAATAGCTCGAAGACGAAGCCTCATCGCGACTTCGTCGAGCTCGAGGCTTTAGCCGACGGAAACCTAGGCGGAGAGGAGCTCTCGTGGTCGAGCTCGGTCAAGTCGGCGAACTATCGCTTTCCGGGCGCAGAAGTGAAGAAGGGGGACTTCATCGTCCTGCACCTCGCGCCCGAAGGGCTTGCCGAGGAACGCGACGAGCTCGGCTCGGACCTAGCCGCTTCGGGCGGCGTCGACGCGAGTGCCTCGGGGCGGGACTTCTGGTGCAAGGCGATGCCCCTGTCCGACGAGAGTGGGGCTCTGGCAATCGCTCTTCGCCCGGGTGAGGCACCCTATGACGGCCTCTTCTACGTCGACGAGGGAAAGTCAGGCGCCATTCCCGCCGGGAAGCTCGCCGATCTCGTGGCACTGATGGCGAGAGCAAAAGTTTGGCCTTCGTCGGGAGAGGAAGCTTCCTGGGAGGATGGCTTTAGCTGGAAGGCTTCGACGGCGAAATCGATATATCGTTCGGGATCTGCGAATGGGCCTTCGGCCTGGTCTGTCGGCGCCTCGGGAAAGCAGAGCCCTGGTCTTGCAAACTTCTAAAGTGCGCTCTTAATAAAAGCCTCGATCTCGTGCTTTGGAAAGGCCCCGATTTTTTGAGCCGCAAGTTCTCCGCCTTTGAAGAGGAGGAGGCTGGGAATGGAAATGATTCCGAACTGAGAGGCGAGATCGGGCTCGGCGTCGACATTGACTTTGCCGACCCTCACTTTGCCCAGATAGGCCTCGGCGAGCTGCTCTATCGAGGGAGCAATCATGCGGCAGGGGTTGCACCACTCGGCCCAGAAATCTACGAGCACAGGCTCTGGCGACTCGAGCACTTCCTTCTTGAAGTTGGCCTTGGTGACGGTGATCTCGACGCTCATGGTTGCTCCTCTGGATGCCTAATATACTGAAAAGACAGTTCTCAAGAAAGGACTACGCGAGGGCTTCCTGTTTCTCCGCCTTGCGCCTGGCGAGGAAAGCCTCGAAGGAGGCGGTCGTCGCGTTGATGATCTGACCGCGCGGCATGCGTAGCTCCTTGAGCAAGGCGATAGCCTTGTCCAGCCGGCCGACGTCCTCCCAGTAGTGGGAGTCGCTACCGCAGACGATGAGAGTCCCGGTCTCGAGGCAGATTTGTGCGAATTCGGTGCAGCGCTCGTAACTGCCCGCGCGCACGCGGAAGGAGCCGTTGTTGATCTCTATGGCCTTCCCGTGCTCCTTGGCCGCAAGGGCAACCTCCCGCATGTTCGCGGGATAGACGGGGTTGCCCGGATGCGAGACCGAGTCGACTAGGGGGTTGGCCAGGGCGGCGACGAGGGCCTTCGTATTGGTCGCCTCGTCCGCGGGAGCGAAGCAGAGCTCGTGCAGGCCGGCATAGGAGAAGTCGAGCTGGACGAGATATTCGTCCGCAAGGTCGAGGCCGCCCTTCTCGTCGACGATGTTTGCCTCGACTCCGCGATAGAAGCGAACTCCACGGATACGGTCGGGGAGGATGCGCATGTTGCCGAAGTGGTAGGGGTGGGTACCGCCGGGGAGGCCCGGGCCATGGTCGGTGAGGACGAAGCCCTTCAGGTGATGTTTGCGGGCGCCCAGGGCAAGCTCGTAGACGGTTGAATAAGCGTGGCCCGAGGCCACGGTGTGCGTGTGGGTATCGATAGCTATTCTCATATGGCTTCTATGTTCGCGCGGAGAACGCGTGTATGCCTAGTGGTCCCGGCCGCCCTCGCGAGCTTGCCAACGGCCTTGGCGGAGGGCCCGAGTGCGGGCCACCTCGCCATCGGTTTTCCCTTTATACCGCCTCCCACGCCCCGCTTTTCTCGGAGCGGAAGAGGGCGTCGAGGACCGCCATGTTGGCCACGCCGTCCTCTATCGGCGTCGGCTCCGGTTTGCCCTCGCGGATCGCCCGCGAGAAGGCCGCGAATATAAGGCCATATTGGTCGGCGGGTCCTTCCTCGATGCGGCGCGTTCCGAGACTCGTGGAGACCTCGAGGACCATCGGCACGTCGGGATAGGCATTGAAGGGGAGACTGATCGCGAGGCTTCCCGCCTCGCCCATGACCTCCACGCGCTGGGCGGGGAATGCCTTGGTCGCGACGTGGAAACTGACCCGTGGCCCCTCAGGGCCGAAGTCGAGGATGCCCGAGCCGCGCACGTCGGTGCCGAAGATCGGGTCTCGGTCGGCGACGTAGAGGCATCGCGAAGGGACAATCTCCTCGCGCGCGTTTTTTTGCCCCGCGTCCATGAGCGACGGTGAGCGGCCGGGGCTCGCAGCGGCGAGGAAACGCGCACTCGAGACGGCGTAGCATCCGATGTCGTACAACGCACCCCCACCTGTTTCCGGCTTGTTGCGGATGTTCGCGGGGTCGGAGTTGTCGTATGAGAACCAAGTCTGGATGGCACGGATTCTCCCGAGTTCGCCCGAGGCTACTATTCTGCGCGCGCGCAGCCACTGCGGGTGGAAACGGTACATGAAGGCTTCCATAAGGAGTAATCCCCTTGCCTTCGCCTTGGCCGCCATCCCCTCGGCCTGGGCCTTGTCGAGGGCGATCGGTTTCTCGCAGAGCACGTGCTTGCCTGCCTCGAGCGCCGTGATCGCCCATTCGGCGTGGAGGCTGTTCGGGAGCGGCATATAGATCGCCTCGACCTCGGGGTCCTCGATGAGCTCAGCGTAGGAGCCGTAGCTTCGGCCAATCCCGAATCGAGCGGCGGCCGCCTTTGCCTTGCCGGCATCCCTGCTCGCGATGGCGACGATTTTGGCCTCGGAGAGGCGCGAGAGCGGAGTATGCACTCGTAAAGCGTAATGTCCCGAGATCGACAAGATACCCCAGCGGACGCTTTCCATGTCTTTCCCTCCTTAGGTCATGTTCGCTCGTCAATCGCGGGCGGTCAAGGGTGGGCGCCAGGCATCCATAGTTATGGGATAGTACAAAAATACTGCGCCTCTTTTAACGCCCCTTTCGTACGCCATCGTCGCGTGTTATCATTACCCCGCCCCATGAAGACTCCCGATTTTAGGGAAATTTGGAAGACAAAGCGTTTCGTCGTGTCTGTCCTCGCGATCTCGCTGCTCATGCATTGCTCGGCCATGCTTATCGCTGTCTGGGATCATGACAGGCCGTTTCGTCTCGAATGCGCGGCGCTCATCTGCGCCTCCTTCCTGCTTGACGCGGCGGGCGTCAGTCTGAAGAAGGTCGCGGCCTTTCGCCTCGTTCATGCCTCCCGCGCGTTTTTCTTAGGGCTCGCGTTTTCCCTAGGCGGTTCGAGCTCGGTTCTCGTGCCGATCTTGCTTGCCTCGATCTACCTCGTCGAGTTGCCGGAGTTCGATGCCGGCGTCTGGTGCATCGGCCAATGCGCGTTCTACACGCTCGCCTTCACTCTCGAACTCTTCATCCTGCGCCGGTCATCGCCCGGGATGCCCTTTCCGCTCTTCGCAATCTCGTTCGTCTCTTTCGTGGCGCCCATCGCGCTGCTCGGATATGCAGCGATGTCGTATCGCGAGGCCCTGGCCGGAAAGTGCGAGGAGGGGGCGATGTACGCGGGGACAATTCGCAATCTCATATCGGCGAACATGGCTTTTCAACGTTATGCGAGCGATGTCGAGTCGGAAAGCGCCGAGAAGGAACGGAACCGGATCACTCGCGAGCTCCACGACTCGATCGGCTACGCGCTCTCGAATGTCATCATGGCGATGAACGCGGGCAAGGTACTGCTCCGCGATAATCCGACCGAGCTCGGCGGTCTCCTGGATAGCGTAGGAGCGCAGGCTGAGGAGGCCCTCGACGCCACGAGACAGATACTCCATATCCTCCGGGATATCGGCGGTGACGAGCCGGTGGGCCTGCAGGGCGTCGCCCAGCTCGCGCAGAATTTCGAGAAGGCGACAGGGGTCAAGATATCCATGGACTACGGCAACATGGAAATGAGCCATGGCAGGCTGATCGACTCGGCTATATTCAGGCTTGTGCAAGAGGGGCTCACCAACGCATTCAGGCACGGCAGGGCCACGAAGGTATTCATAAGCATGAGGCAGACTACGACGGAGATCGAGGTAGCGGTCCGCGACAACGGTCGCGGGGTTCAGGACGAGACTTCCATCGTCGAGGGTATCGGGTTCAGGGGCATGAGAGAGCGACTCGCGGAATTCGGAGGGACAATACGCCCGCGGAATGTCCCCGACGGATTCGAACTGTGGGCCGTCATCCCGTATCACGTCCGGGACATCGATGAGTAGCATTCGCGTCATGATCGTAGACGATCAGAGGCTCTTCGCCTCGGGTATGGAGATAATCCTCAGAGGCTATGGCACCGGCGAGATATCGGTGGTGGATATCTCCGCCAACGGACAGGAGGCGGTCGCGAAGGTGGAGCGCGCGCGGCCCGACGTCATACTCATGGATGTCCGCATGCCGGTCATGGACGGGGTCGAAGCGACGAGGATAATCCATGACCGCTTCCCCGAGATCAAGATTCTCATCCTCACGACCTTCGATGACGACCAATACGTCTACGACGCGCTCAAGAACGGGGCGATCGGCTACGTGCTCAAGAACGTCAAGCCGGACGACCTCGTCGCTTCTATACGGACGGTCTACGCGGGGAACCTCACCGTCTCTTCGGCCATCGGCTATCGCCTGGTCCAAAGGGCCTCCGAGGGCGCCTTGCTGAGTGGCCAGCGCCAGATGGAGTACCAAGGGGACATCAATTTCCTGCTCCGGCACTTCGACTCGCTGCGCAGCAGGGAGGCGGAAATCCTCAACCTAATAATGATGGACCTTGACAATCGACAGATTGCCGAACATCTCTTCATCGCCGAGCAGACAGTGCGGAACTACATTTCCTCAATCTATACGAAGATGGGCGTCGACGATCGGGCGCACGCCAAACAGCGTGTGAAGGAAGTCCTCCTCGAGGCGCGGAATCAGGACCGCTGATGCCCGCCATTCCATCGGGATGGTATAAAACTACCGAGGGCAAGCGGATGTGACTTTTGTAATATGGACGACTCCGGGGCCTGGGCGTATCGTACCGCATGGATTCTGTCGTTTCCTCTAGGAAGGCCGGCGCGCGCGACCGCACCGCTCGACCGCTGTCCAGCCGTAGGGAGTCGGCGCGGCGAGTAGTGCAGGATGTCGTTAGGGATAGGTTCCTCTATCTGCTGGCGCTCCCCGGACTGCTGTATTTCCTGATCTTCTGCTACGGCCCCATGTGGGGGCTTTTAATCTCCTTCAAAGAATTCAATATGTACAAAGGCTTCAACGCTAGCCCCTGGGTCGGCCTCGGCCAGTTCGTGACTTTGTTCCGGTCGACTGACTTCGGGGCGAAGTTCCTGAATACGCTGATAATCAGCTCGCTCAAGATCCTCTTCGGTTTTCCTGCTCCGATCATCCTGGCGATCCTCATCAACGAAATTCGCGTGCGGTGGTTCAAGAAGCTTACGCAGACCGTGCTCTATCTCCCCTATTTCGTGTCCTGGGTCGTCCTCTCAGGGATATTGACGGTCTTCCTCAACCCCTCGGACGGCGTCATCAACTTCGCCATCAAGGCCTTCGGCGGCGCGCCCGTCGACTTTCTCCACGAGCCCGCCTGGTTCAGGCAAGTGATAGTCGCGAGCGACGTCTACAAGAACGTAGGCTGGGGAACGGTGGTCTACCTCGCGTCGATGTCGGGCATCGATCCGGACCTCTACGAAGCGTCGTGGATGGACGGGGCGAACAAATGGAAGCAGATCGTGCATATCACGCTTCCGTCGATAAAGGGGGTCATCGTCATCCTGTTCATACTCAATCTGGGCAACATCCTCAATGCGGGCTTCGAACAGATCTTCTTGCTTTACAGCCCGAACGTTTATCCTGTCGCGGATATCATCGATACCTACGTCTACCGGAAGGGAATCATGAACGCGAGCTATAGCCTCGGGACGGCGGCGGGGCTCTTCAAGTCCCTGATAGCGCTGGTGATGATCCTTCTCACCAACGCGGCGGCCAAGAGGATCGGCGAAGAGGGCGTATGGTGAGGGCGGGGAAAAGGCGGCCCGGCTGCCGGACGACCGCTGGAGAGCGGGTCTTCTATGCCGCGAACACCATGCTCATGGTGCTGCTCATGGTCGCGATGCTCTATCCATTTTGGCATATCGTAATGTATTCCCTAAGCGATCCGGCCCTCTCCGCGACCGGCGGCGCTTTTTTGGTCCCGCGCGGCTTCACGTTGGATTCCTATAAATTCGTCTTCAGCTACAACTCTGTCGGGAACGGCTTCAAGGTATCGCTCTTCGTGACGATAGTCGGGACCGCCCTGTCGGTGTTCTGCACAGCGGCGCTCGCGTACTCCTTGAGCAAGCGAAAGCTCCGCGGCAGGAACTTCCTGACGATGCTCATCTTCTTTACGATGATCTTCTCGGGGGGTATGGTCCCGAGCTTCATCCTTGTGCGGCAACTCAAGCTCTTTAACACCGTATGGGCCTTGATCCTACCGGGGCTTATGAACGCATGGAATTTCTTCATCGCGCGTAATTTTTTTGCGTCGCTGCCAGAGAGCCTCGAGGAATCCGCGAAGATCGACGGTGCGACGGACCTGGCGGTCTTCTTCAAGATCGCCCTACCTTTGTCCAAGGCGATGCTCTCCGTCATCGGGCTCTTCGTTGCAGTCGGGTATTGGAACGACTATTTCTCGACGGTCCTCTACATAGTCGACTTCGATAAGTGGTCTCTGCAGGCCACTTTGCGCCAACTGATAGGGAACACCCTGCAGGCCATGCAGCAGGCGGGGATCAATTACGTGAACTTGGAGGGCGTCACGTCTCAATCGGTGATCATGACCACGATCGTCGTCGTGACTGTCCCGATCATCGTCGTGTATCCGTTCCTGCAGAAGTACTTCGTCAAGGGCGTAATGGTCGGATCGCTGAAAGGTTAGCCGGCGATTGCGAATCCGGCGGCGCCCGGAAAGATAAGGAAGAGGAGGTACGAAGGATATGGTAAAGCGCATCGTGTGCTCATTGATTCTCGGATCTGTCTTGGTGGCCTCGGCCGCGTGGGCAGAGGGACCGGTCCTGACGATCGCGAACGGCCCAGGCTTCGGCGGCGCCCAAGGAACGTTCGTCCAGCGGGAGCTGGAGAAAATGACCGGTGTCAAGCTGAACCTCATAGCCCTCGGAGGCTGGGGCGACTATTCGACGAAGCTCAACCTGCTCATGAGCCAGAAGGACACGATGCCCGACATCATCTGGCGATCTGGAATGGACACCGAGTTCCAGCAGTGGGTCGATAATGGGCAGCTGGTGGACATGCTTCCTTTGCTCAAGAAATACGGGAAGGATATCCTCGGGTACTACGGCAAAGACGTCCTCTGGTACGCGGTCGAGAACGGCAAGCTCTTCAAGCTTCCCGGCGACGTGGCCGAATCGTGCGACAGGACCCTCCTCGTCCGCAAGGACTGGCTCGACGCGCTCGGCATGAAGCCGCCTAGGACGCTCGACGAGTACAAGAAGATGCTCGAAGCCTTCACGACCAAGGACCCCGACAAGGACGGGAAGGCCGACACGTACGGCAGCGCCGTATATAAGGACTCGGGCTCTTGGCTGGGCGACCTGTCGTTCTCGGTCTTCTGCCAGGCCTACGGCGTGCCGATGGGCGAGGCTTGGGTGATCCAGGACGATGGAACACTCAAGCTCAACACGGTCATGCCGGGCATGAAGCAGGCGCTCAAGGACTACTCCGAGTGCATCGCCAAAGGATGGATCGACAAGAGTACGGCGAGCAAGGAGATGGAGGAAGTCATAGCCTCGGGATCGATCGGGGCCTATTACGGCTTTATCGACGACCTTAACCCCTCTAGTTCGAGGTACCAGGCGTTCAAGAAGAACAACCCCAACGGTTCTTGGATCGCCGTCGACTTGCCGAAGGGGCCGGACGGCTTCAGCTCGGACAATCCTGAATCGCCCAATGGTTGGTGCTTCGTATCGATAACCAACCACGCGAAGGACCCCGCCATGGCGATGAAAGTCCTCGATTGTTTCGCGTCGCCCGCCGGCTACAAGCTCCGCAAATTCGGCGTGGAAGGGAAGAATTACAAGATCCAGAACGGGAGCTTGATCGACATTACTCCAGCTTCCGATAGGCCGAAACTCGGAATCGACCAGATTCTCTGGTTCGTGGATCGCAAGGACGCCAACAACCTGAAGAACACGAGCGCGACGACCGCCGTATTCAAGAAGCGGGCGATCAGCTCCGAGCCGCTGCGTAAGAAGATGTTCTGGTTCAAGACTTCGAACAGGCCCGTCTACAACAAGACTATGCCGGACCTCAATATGCTGCGCGATCAGGTTTTTGCGCAGATCGCCCTCGGACAGGCCAATATCTCGGTCTTTGACAAGTTCGTATCCGACTGGTATGCCCGCGGCGGAAGCGACGTGGAGAAAGAGGCCAATGCCGTCTATACCCAGGAGAAGGCCGACTATGGCGCTTGGAGCAAGTATTACGCGGAGAACCTGAAACCCAGCGACTGACGATGCGCCGGCGCGCTCACTCTAGGTCTCAATCTTTTCCCGCTCCGCGCGAACTACGCGCGGAGCGGATTGCCTTAGGAGTAATTACTGATGGCTTCGGTGGCGATCGTTTACGACGCGGATGCGCCTTTTATAGGCCTGCGACCGTCGGAGGGCGATCTCGCTCTCCTTTCCTCCAGGGGCGAGCTGGTCGATTTCTCTCGCCTCGAGCGCTCATCGTGTTCCGAGTCTTGGGGATGCCTCGTATCCCTGCATGGCGCCTATTTCCCCCGACGTGCCTGGCCGCAGGTTAGGCGACACCTTGAACGGGGCGGCGCTCTAGTGTGCCTGGGAGGCGAGACTCCCTTCTCCCGACCTGTCGACAAGGCCGATGGAGGGGCCTGGAATCCAGCAGCGCCCCAGGCCGCGTACTACGAGGAGCTCAATATCCTTCAGGGGATGCCTATCAGCGCATCGCGCATCGCGCGTCTGGAGGCGAACTGCGACGAGCCCCTCCTTTCAGGATTCGAAGCCTGTTTCCATCCGACAGATACCTTGAGCTTCGTCGTGCAATTCTCGCACACCGACCTGGAAATCGCCGAATGCGGCTCCGGCGGGCCGATGGATGCGCGCCTTTACCCCCTGATCCGAGGCTTCGCCTCGGACGGAACGCAATCCGCCGCTCCCGCCATCATGATCGATAATCTGCGCGGTCCCTACGCGGGCAGCCGCTGGGCCTTCCTCAACATCTCGGCGGACGAGCCTTTTTGGCGGGGCGGCGGCGCCGACCTCCTCTCCATGCTCGCAGAGCGATGCTCTGACGGCGTCGTAGACATCGGCATACGGCCCAATTATGCCTCGTACGAGGATGGCGAGCGCCCGCTGTTCTTATTGAATTACCAAGCCCTCGGCGGCGGCGCCCGATCCCTCGAGCTAGATATCAGAGTGACAAAAGATGGACGGGAGCTGCACTCATCCTCCTTTTTCGCCAATGTCGACTCCGAGATGCGTTATGCGTCCGTGCCCGCCTCGTTCCTGACCAGCCCCGGCTTGTACGAGCTGCGAGCGGATGTCTCTCTGGGCGGCCATAAGCTGAGGACCCTGAGGACAGGATTCTGGGGCATGGATAGGGTCCTCCTCGAACGGGGCGACGATCTTCGCTGTGGCGAGGATTACTTCACCCTGGGAGGGAAGCCGGCGCCGATCGTCGGCATGACATATATGCAGGCCGATGTCCATAGGCAATTCATTTATCTTCCAAACATGTGGCTATGGGACCGCGACCTATCGGAGCTCGCCGCGTCCGGCATCAATCTCGTCCGGACGGGGATTTGGACCGGCTATCGCCAAATCATGTACAACGACGGGTTCCCGAGCGAAGAAATCCTGCGCGCCATAGACGCGTTCGTCCTTGCCGCGAAGAGCAAGGGCTTGCATATCGTGTTCACGTTTTTCGCCTTCGCCCCCGAGGCCTGGGCGGGGATCAATCCCTTCCTCGATCCGAGGAGCCTCGCCGCCCAGAAGCGCTATGTATCGAGCATCGTATCCCGGCACGCGAGGACCACGGGCATATCGTGGGATCTCATCAACGAGCCGACGGTCGGCGATCCGAAGAGTCTATGGTGGCCGGTCCCCAACGGAGACTCGTACGAGGCGGCGGCATGGAGGGAATGGCTGCGCCGCCGCTACGGCGCCGTCGAGCGTCTCGCGGAGGCATGGGATTTCGCCTTCTCGGCCGAGGACTTCAGCGAGATTCAGCTCCCTAGCCCCGCTTCCTTCAAGGCGCGTGACGACTCCATCGGGACGGCGGCGACCCGCGCGGCCGCCGATTACCTGCTCTTCGCCCAGGACGTGATGGTCTGGTGGGCGGATGCCATGGTCCAGGCGATCCGGGCGCTCGGCGCGGGGCAGCTCGTGACTATAGGCCAGGATCAGGCTTTGAACGGCCGTCGGCCTTCGACCTTTTTCTACGGAAGCGCGGTCGACTACACGACGGACCACACTTGGGGAAGCGTCGATGATCTCTATCATGACTGTATTTTCTATAAGACACCTGGCAAGCCGAACCTCATTCAAGAGACGGGAGTCTTCTTCGCAAGGTCGTGGAACGGTGGCTCCCGCATGAGCGAAGAGGACATGCGGGACATTATGGAACGCAAGTTCGCCATAGCCTTCGCCGCGAACAACGCGGGCGCCGTCCATTGGATTTGGAACATGAATGTGTACAACAAGTCGGCGCAAGAAGCCCATATCGGAGCTCTCTTCGCCGACGGAACCCGGAAGCTTGAAGCCCAGGTGAGCCGCGATTTTGGCGCTTTCATGCGCGAGACCGGCTGGATGCTCTCGGGCCGGAAGAAGGCTTCGGTCGCCGCGGTGTATCCCTACTCGGGTAGCTTCTCCGCGAGGCCCTGGGCGCCTGCGTCCACGAAGCGCTTCGCGCGGATATTCGGGTACTCACTCTGCGTCCCCTTCGAAGCCTATGGCGAGTACGACCTAGAGCGCCTCGGAAGCGAGCCGCTCATCGCTCTTCCTTCGCCCTGCGCGCTTAGGCGAGACGCATGGAATCGTCTCATAGAACGCGTGCGCTCGGGCGCGACATTGCTCGTGACCGGCCCGTTCAGCCGCGACGAGCATTTTCGGACCCTCGCAGAGCGGCGCGCCCTCTTCGGCTCCGACTCGGAGATACGTGGAGTGCTCCGGGAGGAACGCATCGCGATCGAGGGAGAAGACTTCCGCGCGCCTTTCGGAGGCGAGGGCTTCAACTACTTGGAGAAAGAAGTGGGGAGCGGCGGCTATGAAATCCGCGCCCTCCGACTCGGGGCGGGCAGCGCCATTCTCTGTCCTCTGCCCCTTGAGCTCTGTCTCTCCGATGCCGCTCTTGTAGCGCTCTACCGCTATGCGCTAAAGGTCGCAGGCGTCCGTGCGCCCCTCGAGTTCCCTTCGGGCAAGGGGGCTGGCCTGCTCGTCAGAAAGATCGACTTCCATGAAGGGAGTCTTTTCGTCGCGGTTTCCGAGCAGGCCGAGCAAGAGACCGTATCCCTAGTGGATACGGTCTCGGGGAGGACCTTCCGATTCGTTGTGCCGGCGAATCGAGCCGCACTTTTCGCCGTCGATTCAGAGGCGAACATCGTCGCCAGCTATCGGGACTTGCAGGTCTCTGTCGATGTGGAGGGCCCGACAGGCCTCGCCTAGATCCGCGAGCTCATCTGGTTGCCCGACTCGTAGCGTCGCAGGCCCAGTCTGAAGAAGCCGTAGCTCGCCGCCGCGTAGACCGCAGCGACGAGGGCGAGGATCGGGATCAAGGACCAGTCCAGAACCTTGATCGCCGCGAGGGGCACGAAGGCGATAAAGCCCGAGGGGATGACCGTGTAGAAGACCCAGCGCATGCCCTCTCCGAATATTTTTTCCGGATAAAGCGAGAAGGAAAGCAGAAACTCAGTGATCGCGTCCGCTACGCCCGTAGCGTCGCCCAGGAAGAAGCAGAGGCTCTCCGCCGCCGCGAACACGGAGGCAAAGACAGCCGCCCCCGAGATCGAGAGGAGGCTGAACATGACGAATCGCTCGATGTGGAGCCCAGGTTCGGTTCCGAACCCAGGCAGGAGTGCGAGGACGACGTAGCCGTAGAGGAAGTCGCCCCAGGCCGAGACGACCGTGCGCGAACATAGGACGTTGAGGAAGACGTCCTTGGGCTGAAGGAGATAGAGGTCGAGCTCGCCCTTCTGCACGATCTGCCCTATGCTCCGCACGTTGCCGAAGATCACGTGCGCGAGACCGAAGCTCGTCGACACGAGTGCCCAGATGAGCATGACGTCGGAGAATCCATAGCCGCCGACCGAGCCGACCTTCCCGATGAGGACGCCCCAGAAGAGGGCGAAGGCCGCGTTGTTCAACATCATGCCGAAAACTTGCGCGAGGAAGTTTGCTCGGTACTCGACGACTGCCTGCACGTTGACTGCGAAAGAGGCGCCTAAGAAGCGAGCGTAGGCCTTTATCCGATTCATGTCAGCCTCCATTGACCGTGAGCTTGTCCCTGCCCAGCGCGTAGACGCAGTGACACAGGAGGGCGGAGAAAGCGACCCATGCGGCTTGATAGGCCAGGAGCTCGCCCGCCCCCGCGTCTCCAGGCCAGGCGGAGAAGAGCCGCGCGGGGACGTAGGACATGGAGGGGAAGGGAGTCCACCACGCGACTATCTGCGCCTTCGCGGGCAGGAGCTCGATCGGGATGAGGGTCCCGACGATGAGGGCGAGCTTCTGGAAGATCCAGTAGAAGGCTGCGTTCTCCTCGACCCAGAAAGAGGTCATCGCGAGCGCGAGGTTGAGGAGAAAGTAGACGCTCCCCGCGAGGACCATGGCGACAAGGACGCCGAAGGCCTGGCCCGGGCTTACGGCAGGAGGAGGACCGACGGTCAGGAGCCCGAGGACCGCACCTTCGAGCAAGAGGACCATGCAATTGGCGACGGCCCTGCCCATGCCCTGCGCGTAGCTGTAGAACACGAAGCTGTAGGGCCTCGAGACGAGATAGGCGACATCGCCCGACTTCATGTCCCGGGCGAGAGACCAGAAGGAGCCCGAGAAGGCGAAGCTCGAGAGCTCGGCGACGATGAAGTACCAGACCATCTGGACATGGCCGTATCCGTCTATGTCCGTTCTGTCCGAGTAGGCCGAGGCCCATATGCGGGAGAACACGAAAACGAAAAGGCCGTAGGCTATGGCTGAGCCGAGGAAGCTCCCGCGGTAGGCCGTCCTCTCTCGCAATGCGGAGGACGCGGCCACTGCGTACTTTCGCACTTTTAGGCGCGCCCTCAGGCGAGCCTTCGAGTTAGCGCGTTGCGCGGCATCGCTCATGCCCGCACCCTCTGCGTACAGTAGATGCGCGCTATGATGTCCTCGAGCCCCTCATCCTCGACGGTCAGGTCCTCGAGCTCGCCGCGGCCGACCAAGGCGCGGAGCACTTCCTCGAGGCGGTGCTCGTTCGTGTCCACGACGTAGCTCGCGGCCGTATCGGTGCTCTTCACTGGCTTGATGTCCCCGAACTCGAGGTTCACGCTCGAGGCGTACTTCACCCCAATGTACTTGCGCGATAGCGAGCGGTGCCTGAGCACCTTCATCGACTCGTCGACCACCACCTGCCCGTGGTTAATGATGATGGCGCGCTTACAGATGCGCTCGATGTCGCCCACGTCGTGGCTCGTGATGAAGACCGTAGTCCCGTCGCACCTCGCTATCTCCGCGAGGAGGGCGCGCACTTCGCGGCGCACCACGAGATCGAGGCCTATGGTCGGCTCATCGAGGAAGAGCATTCGGGGTTCGTGGAGGAGGCTTGCCGCGATCTCGCAGCGGATGCGCTCGCCCAAGGACAGCTTGCGCACCGGCACGTCCATGTAGGGTCCGATGTCGAAGCGCTCTATGAGCTCGCCCTTGCGGCGCTCGAGGACTTTGGGCTCGATCTCGTAGACCGCCCCGAGGAGCCTGAAGCTGTCTGACGGAGGCAGGTGGTACCAGAGCTGGCTACGCTGGCCGAAGACCGCGCCGATCTGGCGCGCGAGTTCGCTGCGCTGCTTCGACGGATCGAGGCCGAGGACCGAGACCGCTCCCGAGCTCGGCCTTAAAATTCCCGTGAGCATCTTGATGGTAGTGGACTTGCCTGCGCCGTTGGGGCCGAGGAAGGCGACGACCTCCCCTGCCTCGACCTCGAAGCTGACGTCTTTGACAGCGTCTATGACGCGATAGCTCGGCCTCGCGAGGGCCTTGAGCGAGGCTCCTAGTCCCTCGGCCCTGACTTTCGCGCGGAAACTCTTGGATAGATTATGGACGGATATGGCGCTCATCTCCGACCCCCGTTTGCCTCTATGCGCATGCTTTACGTGCGCAGGGCAATCGAAGATCGAGACTCCGCCTCCATTAGACGTGTCGCTCGCCCGGTTTCGCGCGACGCGCTCATCCCGGTCGGCCGGCGCCGCTTGATTCATGTATCGCATAACATTACTATGCGCAGGAATCACAGGCGCCCTCTCGAACGATACATCATGCTAGTGAAGGTCGCGTGGCTTAGTCAATATGAGCTGGCATCGAAGCTATAAATAAATCGCCGATCTCGAGATCTCCGCGAGGGGGCTAGGTCTCGGTATAGCCCGCTAGCTCCTCCCAGAGAGCCTCGCGATCTTCCGGCGGCACCAGGTTCCACTTGACGTCGCGTATCGCGCCCTCGAGGCCGGAGAGCTTGGAGCGGCAGACATCGAAGCCGGCGGCCCGTAAGCGGATCGCCGCTCCGACTGACCCCGCCGCTCGCAACTCCTCGCCGCTCCTGATACCCGCGGCCTCGAGCTCGGAGGCGCAGACCGAGCCTATATTCCGCAAATCGCGCAAGGCCGTCATGGGTGCGTCTTCCAGGCCGGGAGTCGCGCCATGGCCGCCTTGGCCGCCCGGCCGGCCGCGCCTTCGTCGAGGCCTTGAGTCGTCACGATGAATGAAGTCATCCCGGCAAGCCTCTCGTCGTAGCTCTGCATCGAGCCATCCGGCCTCGCACAGTGGACGCAGTAGTCCTTCGTCCTGTCGCCGAGCGGGAAATCCTCGTCCTTCTCCATGGGCATGCCACAGGCAATACAGAGCTTCACGAGAGCCTCTCTTTCCCGGCGGCCGGCGGGATCGCGTCATAGGCCTCGAGCGCGGGGCCGAGGCAGGAGACGACGCCTCGTATACCCGAGACCGTCAGTGTCATGAGGACGGCGTCGCGTACTTCGCCGCGCGTCGCGCCCTCGGCCTTGGCCATGGGAACGTGGGCGTAAACCGCCGCCATGTCCCCCTGCGAGGCCTTCATCGCGAGATAGGCGAGCTGGCGTGTCTTGCCGTCCATGCCGTCTTCCCTCGCGCAGAGGGCCTTAATGAGTCCGTCGAAGGCCGCCGCGGCCTCGGGCGCCTCTTCCTTGAATACTAGCATCGGGTTAGGGTTCATCATTCACATCCTCCTTTATTAGACTCATGAAATGATCGAGAAGCTCCTGTCCGCGCGCGTCGATCACCGATTCGCCCGGAGAGAAGAGCTCGCGGTTCGCGAGATAGTAATGGATGAGCCCGAGCCAGGTGTTGAAGAGCAGGCTTAGGCTCATGGTCTTGATTCTCCGGGTCTTCCGGTCAGCCTCTATGGCTGGCACCAGATGGAAGGCTATCGCCGACTGCATCAGTACGAGGCCGTTCTTTGCCTCGGCAGAGAGGAGGCTTGATTCGGCGGCGAGGCGGGCGTAAAAGTCTTCGTGCTCGCGGATGCCCGCAAGATGGGAGGCGAGGACTTCGCGAGTCCCGGCTCCCCGCCGCGTGGTCTCGTGAAGGCGCCTCGCGATGGCCTCGCCGAAGTCCTCGATCGCAACGGCGACGAGGGCCTCCTGGCTTCCGAAATGGACGAAGACCGAGCCGTGGGCGACTCCGGCTTCCTTCGCGATATCGGCGGTAGTCGCCTTTAAGATGCCATCGCGGCCGAATACGAGGATCGCCGCGTCCAGTATGCGCCGCCGCGTCTCGAGCTTCTGCTCCGCGCGGTTCATTCGCCCCCCTCTGTCTGTCCCGTGCGGAGTCTTTACGATATTTGACTTTATACTCATTGAGTTTAAAGTCAATATATTGGCGTCAGGCGTCCCTGTCAAGACTCGGCCTTAGGATTCTATTGTGCCCAGCCCTGCTTCATGGTAGTTTGTGCCCTGGAGTGTTTCCAGTGATAGAAGCATCGAAGTTCAAAGACTACTCGTTCTTCGGGGGACTCGTGCCCGATGAGATCGAGGCCATCCGCCCACTCATGGGCTCCGCCAGTTACGCCGCGGGCGACACCATCATGCGCGAGGGCGAGCCCAATGACCGCATCCACTTTATCCTCGAGGGATCGGTGGAGGTCCTGAAGGATGGCGTCCAGCTCGCCTGCCTCGGCGAGGGCGACACCTTCGGCGAGATGGAGTTCCTCGACGTGATGCCCGCTGCGGCCACGATACGCGCCCTCTCCCCGGCCACTGTCGCCACCATTTCCAACCACGCCCTCCACGAGCTGTCCAAGGCGAGCATGCGCGCTTTCGCGATGGTCGTCATGAACCTCGCCCGCGACCTCTCGCGGCGCCTGCGGCGCATGGACGAAATCGTGGCGGAGAAGAGGGGCTAGGGCCGATCATCAGTTCAGCCCGAGTAGCGCGGAAGCGAGATTTGTCCTATAGTACCCAATCATGGCAACCATTAAGACCGATCGAATACAGGTTTCGGCCTCTACCAAGGGCGCCGAGCTACAGAGCATCCAAGGACCCGATGGCGTCGAATACCTCTGGCAGGGAGACCCCGCCTTCTGGGCGAGGCGTTCGCCTCTGCTTTTCCCCATCGTGGGAGGGCTTCCGGACGGCGCCTATTCTTACCGCGGTAAGAGCTACAAGATGGGCAATCACGGCTTCGTCCGCGACGCCGAGTTCCGCTTGACCTCCCAGGGCGCGGATGAAATGTCCTTCGAGCTTGAGAGCGACGACACAAGCCGCGCGATCTACCCCTTCGACTTCGTCCTCGGTGTAACCTACAAAGCCCGCGGCGACTCGCTTGAAGTCGGCTATCGCGTCGCCAACTCGGGCAAGGAGAAGATGACCTTCTCTATAGGAGCCCATCCCGCTTTCCGCACCCCGATAATGAACGAAGAGAAGAGGACGGACTTCGACCTCGTTTTCGAGCGCGAGGAAAGCGTCGATCGATTTTTCCTCAATAGCGACAACCTTTGCTCGGGTGAGTCCGAGTGCTTCCTCGACAGGGCTTCCTCGGTGCCCCTCTCGGGCGCGCTCTTCGAAAGGGGAGCCGTAGTTCTCAAGGACCACCTCTCGCGTAAGGTCAGACTCGAGAGCCGCGTCTCGGGGCGCTTCGTGGAGCTCTCCTTCCCCGGCTTCCCCCAGCTCGGTATCTGGTCGCCCAAGGGTGATTGTCCCTTCGTATGCATCGAGCCCTGGTTCGGCGTCATGCCCCTCGCCGCCTCCGACCCCGATCTCGAGCGCAAGGAGGCGGCCCTCTCCCTCGCGAGCGGCGCGGTTTTCAGCTCGGCCTATACGATCAAGGTGGGTTGATCGTGGCCAAGAAGAAGAGCCTCATGAAAAAGGCTGAGGCGTCCCGGAACCTGGCGAAGCCGCCCCTCTATAACAAAAAGCAGGCGAACCGCATATCGCTGTGGGTCATCATCGTCGTAGCCGCCCTGCTCGGCGGCTATGTGGCGGTCGAGAGCGCGATCGATCCGGCCTCCGTGGCCGACGGCCAGGTGCGCGTGCGCTCGCTCTTCGGCTTCTCGGTCCCCATAGCCGACATCAGCGACCTCAAGCTCGAGGAGGGCTCGCTCGTCACGGGCGCGCGCATCTTCGGCAACGACGCTTTCGGCCTCTTCCGCGAGGGCGACTTCATGGTCGACGGACTGGGGACGACGCGCGTATTCCTCAAGAAACCCAACGTTTCCTATATTTCGTTCCGGACCGGGGCGAAGAGCTACGCGATCAATCTGGGTTCACCGGAGAAAAATCAGAAACTCTACGACGAGATAAAGCTCGGCAAGTAGCGTTTCGGGGTTTGTCGTCGTGTCGGCATAAAGCTGCTCTACTCTTAAGGTAGAGAAACCGTTTTCTGTTTATGGCTTGACGGTTCCCTTTGCTCCGAGTAACCTTCCTTTAAAATTGTCTTTCAATATAACTCCTTAAGAGGTAACTATGGCTCCTATTAAAATCATCGGCGAGAGTATTCCTGGCATGCCCTGGCAAGAGAAACCGTTAGGCTGTAATACAGTTCTGTGGAGACATAGCGCCAATCCGATCATCGGGTGGAATCCCACGAAAAGCTGCGCCCGTGTCTATAACTCTGCGGTCGTGCCCTGGAAGGGCGGCTTCGCAGGAGTATTCCGCGCCGATCATCGCAATGGCCGGGCCCAGCTTCATGTGGGCTTCTCCAAAGACGGCCTTCGGTGGGAGATCGAGGACGAGCTCATCCATTGGACGGACGAATCAGGCGCGGACTATCAGCCCGCCTACGCCTACGACCCTCGTGTCGTGAAGCTCGACGGCAAGTACTATATCGTTTGGTGCTGCGACTTCTCCGGGGCCTCCCTCGGCTTGGGCGTGACCGAGGACTTCGAGCATTTTACGCGGCTCGAAAACCCGAGCTACCCGTATAACCGCAACGGCGTGCTCTTCCCGCGCAAGGTCGGGGGCATGTACCTCATGCTCCATAGGCCGAGCGATCCCGCACATACGCCTTTCGGCGATATCTTTCTCTCCGAGAGCCCCGACCTTGTGCACTGGGGCAGGCATCGCAAAGTGATGTCCAAGGGAGGCTCGGGCTGGTGGCAAGGCACGAAGATCGGCGCGGGGGCCGTGCCCATCGAGACGAGCGAGGGCTGGCTGCTTTTCTACCACGGCGTCTCTTTCACGTGCAACGGCTACGTTTACAGCTTCGGGGCGGCGCTGCTCGACCTCGAGAGGCCCTCCAAGGTTCTCTATCGAACTCGCGACTATCTTCTGACTCCCGAGATGCCCTACGAGACCACGGGCTTAGTGCCCAACGTGACCTTCCCCTGCGCCACGTTATGCGACGCGCCCACGGGCCGCACTGTTATCTATTACGGGGCTGCGGACACTAATCTCGCTCTCGCCTATACTAATGCCAACGAGCTTGTGGACTACATCAAGGCTAATTCCGAGCTCGTGAGCGGTGACGGCGAAGAGTACCGGGGATAAACGGAGCGGATTATGAGTTCCATCAAGTACGCCGTGGCGGACATCGCCGCATTACACGAGCTTTCCAGGCGGATGAAGGCAGAGCTCGAGTCGGATATCCTTCCTTTCTGGCTACCCTACATCGACCGCGAGGGCGGTGGCTTCTATGGCCTAGTGCGCAACGACAAGAGCTTCGACGCGTCCGCACCCAAGGGCCTGGTGATGCACTCGCGCTTCCTCTGGGCCTACTCGGCCGCGTATATGCGTTATGCGAAAGAGGAGTACCGCGCGGCCGCGCGCGCGGCCTACGACTACCTTCGTTCGGCTCAGCGCGACGAGGTGCGCGGCGGCTTCTGGTGGGTGGTCGATCAGGCGCCGCGCGATGCCTCCGGACGTCGGGGCGTCGCGACGCCGCAGATCGACGTGAAGATGGTCTATGGCCAGGCATTCGCTATCTACGCCCTCGCGGAGTACAACCTCGCCACGGGCGATAGCGGCGCCCTCGACCTCGCCATGGAGACCTACAAGCTCCTCGAGAACGTCGCTCGCGACAAGGCGAGGGGCGGCTACTTCGAGGCCTGCGACCGCGAGTGGTCCAAGCCGATCCGCTTCGCGCTCAGTGATGTGGACATCCCCTGCGACAAGTCCATGAACACGAACCTCCACGTGCTCGAGGCTCTGTCGAACCTGTATCGCGCATCTCGCGACGAAGGCGTGAAGACCTCGCTCACCTCCCTCCTCGAAGTCTACGCCTACAGGATCTTCGGCCAGAAGCCGAACGTGAGTCTCTACTTCGACCGAGAATGGAAGAGCCAGACCGACCACGTCTCCTGGGGCCACGACATCGAGTCCTGCTGGCTCATGACCGAGGCGGCCGAGCTCGTCTACGGCGGAGCGGAGAAGTCCCCGACCTTCGTGCGCGAAGCTGTCCGAAGGGCTAGGGCGGCCATCCTGCCCGTGCTCGCAGAGAACGGCGGCTCCCTTCCCCACGAGAAGTCCGGGGAGAAAAAGCATTTCGACTCGCAGCGCGACTGGTGGGTGCAGGCCGAATGCGTGGTCGGCTGCGTCGACGCATGGCAGGAGACGGGCGAGCGCGGGTATCTCCAGGCGGCGACGATGCTCTGGGACTACATCGATTCGAGGGTGATCGACCACGAGAACGGCGAGTGGTTCTGGGGCGTCTCGGCGGCAGGGAAGCCCGATCTGGAGCGGCCCAAGGGCGGCCTGTGGAAAACCTGCTATCATAATGGGCGCGCCTGCCTCGAAGTCGTGGCGCGAGCCGAGAAAATCCTATCTGGTGAGGGGAAGACAATGAGTGACGGAGAGAGGCGCAGGAAGTCCCTGCAGAAAGGGCAGCGTGTGCTCCTCGAGAAGAGGAACAGAAGAGTGGAGCCGGGCAACGGCGTCTATTGGCGCTACGAGAATCCCGTGCTCACGGCCGAGCACGTGCCTCTCGAATGGCGCTATGATTTCGACCTCACGACTAATCCTCACTTCATGGAGCGGCTCGGGATCAACGCGGTCTTCAACGCAGGCGCCATAAAGCGCGACGGAAAGTACTATGTCATGGCCCGCGTCGAGGGAGCCGACCGCAAAAGCTTTTTCGCCCTCGCGATGAGTCCGAACGGGGTGGACAACTTCCGCTTCGTTGGTGAGCCTCTGCTTTTGGGCGATGTGGCCGATCCATCGGGACGAATAGTCCCGGAGACCAACGTCTACGACATGCGCCTGACCGAGCACGAGGACGGCTGGATCTACGGTATCTTCTGCGCCGAGCGCAAAGACCCTTCGGCTCCCGCCGGCGACACTTCCATGGCCACCGCGAGCGCGGGCATCGTGCGCACCAAGGACCTGAAAGCCTGGGAACGCCTCCCCGACCTCAAGACGGCCTCGGCCCAACAGCGCAATGTCGCCCTGCACCCCGAGTTCGTGAAGGGTAAATACCTACTCTATACGAGGCCGCAGGACGGCTTCATCGAGACCGGCACGGGCGGCGGCATCTGCGTCGGCTACACCGATTCGCTGACGAACGCCATCGTCAAGGACGAGATCGTGCTCGACCCCAAGCTCTACCACACGATCAAGGAAGTGAAGAACGGAGCGGGCGCGCCTCCTATCAAGACCTCCGAGGGCTGGCTCCACATCGCGCACGGCGTACGCAACACCGCCGCGGGCCTGCGCTATGTCGTCTACGCCTTTCTCACCGCGTTAACCGATCCCGCCAAGGTGATCTACAGCCCTTCGGGCTACCTCATCGCGCCCCAGGGCGAGGAGCGGATCGGCGACGTCTCCAATGTCGTGTTCACGAACGGCGCGGTAGCCGACCCCGACGGCCGGCTTCTGATATATTACGCCTCCAGCGACACGAGGCTGCACGTAGCCGAGACCTCGATCGAGCGCATGCTCGACTACGTCCGGGGCACGCCTCCCGACGGCCTGCGCTCGCGCGCGAGCGTCGAAGCCAGAATCGCCTTAATCCGGCGGAACGGGCGTCCTGAAAACTACTCTCATTGATGGAACTTACTTGTACAAAAATCAATAATGATATATCAACTATAGCAATGGGGTATGGATGGCATCGAAACCGGCTTCTCTGCCGCTCTATCAGCAAATCTACGATAAGCTCATAGAGGATGTAAACGAGGGACGCCTCAAGCCTGGCGATCGTCTGCCCTCCGAGAACGAGCTGTCCCAGCGCTTTGACGTGAGCAGAATCACTTCAAAGCGAGCTCTCGAGATGCTGAGCAACGAGGGCAGGGTGGAGCGCGTGCCGGGCAAGGGCACCTTCCTCAGCGAGGCCGGTATGCAGGCTAGTGGCATAGCGGCCCCAGTATCGGCTCGAGTCAAGCTGATCGGCCTCGTGATACCCCAATTCGGGGACGAGTTCGGCGCCACCCTCACGAGGTCGATCGAGGCGAACTGCCGCGAGCTCGGCTATCAGGTCGTCCTCTGCTTGACCTACGAGAGCCAGAAGCTCGAAGAGGAGGCGATCGAGAAGCTCCTTGCCTTGGGCGTCTCGGGTATCCTCATCCTACCCGTGCACGGCGAGTTCTACAATCCGATCATCCTCAGACTGGTCTTAAATAAATTTCCCCTCGTGTTCGTGGACCGGAGGCTCCGCGGGCTCGAGGCCTCGGCCGTGAGCTCGGATAACATAGCCGCCGCTAAGGCCGCGACCGACTACCTTCTCGACAAGGGGCATCGCGTGCTCGGCTTTGTCTCCAGGCAGATAGCGAACTCGAGCACACTCGAGGATCGGCTCGAGGGATTCTGCCGCAGCCATATCGAGCACGGGGTGAGCATCGACAAAAGCAGTCAGATTCTCGAGAGGTCCCTCGATCTCGAGATGAACATAGAAGGGCAGACCGAGGCCGAGGTCCAGGCCGATCTTGTCGGCATACGCGGCCTTCTCGAAAACAATCCCGACATTACTGCTGTCTTCGCCGCCGAGTACTCCTTCGCCGTGGCAACCCAGAAGGCGATGGCGGAGCTCGGCAAGAACCTGGATATAGTCTGCTTTGACGAACCCAACCGACCCCGCCGGCTCCTTCAGAAAGAAATAGCTTACGTTCAGCAGCCCGAGCTCCAAATTGGCAGGGAGGCGGTTCGCATATTGCGCGAGCTCATCGATGGGACTAAAAGCGATATCGAAGATGTTAGGCTTGAGGCTTCTTTCATGCAACCATACGTACTTGATTGATATATCAATAAAACAAAAATGTTTTTTATTTGACAACTGACATAACCTGATATAGCCTCCTCATGGATTGAGAGTAGGAACTCTGTGGGCGCCATAGTGCTTCACTTTGACTCCTGCGGCCCTGGACAGGAGAATGTGAAGTGATACTGTCGTCCGATTCTTCAGGAGGAATAGAATGAAGAGAGCTTTGTTATTGCCGATGCTCTTTGCGCTCGTTTTGGCCTCTGGTCTCGCGGCCGCGCCGACTCAAATTACGTTCTGGACAAACTTCACCCCGCCTTTCTCCGATTATCTGCAGAAGATGGTCGACGCCTACAATGCCTCGCAGAGCGCGGTTCAAGCTAAGCTCGTGCAAGTTCCGGGCTCCGAGACCGATATCTCAAAGCTGATGACCGCCGTACGCGGCGGCACGGGCCCCGACGTCTACATGCTCGATCGCTTCACTACCGCCGAGCGCGCAGCCGCAGGCGTCCTTACCGACCTGTCTCCCTTCATCAAGAAGTCCGAACCAAAGCTGGCTGACAGTTACCTGCCCTTCGCCTGGGCCGAGTCCCAGTTCCAGGGCAAGACTTTCTCTCTGCCCTTCGACACCGACACTCGCGCTCTCTACTACCGCGCCGATCTGCTCAAGGCCGCCGGCGTGGACGTCTCCGTCCTTGATCCCAAGAACGGCCCCATCACTATTGACCAACTTAAAGCGATAGCCGCGAAGTACGATAAAAAGGACGCTTCCGGCGAGTACACTCAACTCGGCTTTGTCCCTCAGTATAACCAGGGCTGGCATTACACCTGGGGTTTCGCCTACGGCGGAAAATTCGCCGACCTCAAGGCCGGCAAGGTGACCCCGACCGATCCGGGCGTCGTCGCCGGATTCCAGTTTCTCTACGACTGGTCCAAAAACCTCGGCCCCCAGAAGGTCTCGACCTTCCTCAGCACCTTCAATCCCCCGAACGTCCCGCCTGAACAGGAGATGCTCGTCACCGGTAAGGTCGCGATGTGCGTCACGGGCGACTGGTACATCGCCAACATGGCCCAGTACGCCCCGAACGCCGACTATGGCGTGACCTACATCCCCGTTCCCAAGAAGGGCGACAAACCTTCTACCTGGGCGGGCGGATGGTCATTCTGCGTTCCTCAGGGCGCGAAGAATGCGGCTGCCGGCTTTGACTTCTGCAAGTGGATGGCCGGCCCCGTAGGCCAGAAGATGTACGTCCAGCTCTCGTCCCACCTTCCGACGATCAAGGCGCTCATGGATGACAAGAGCCTTTTCTCGGGCAAACACGAATTTTTCCGCCAGACCCTCGCCTTCGCCTCAAGCCGCCCGGCCCTCCCGGTCGGAGGTCTTTACTGGGACGCCCTTACGGCCGCGCAGAACGACGTGACCGACAACGTCGCTCTGCCTAAGGATGCCCTGGCCAAGGTCATCGACAAGGTCCAGCCACAGCTGAACAAGTTCCTCCCGCTGCAGTAAGCCGCATCCGGGGCGCCGCGTCAGGGAGCGGCGCCCCTTCACTATCGAGAGGAGACGACGATGACTCGTACCGAACGACGAAACTTGCGTAACGGCTTGCTCTTTATAAGCCCATGGATATTCGGCTTTATCGCTTTTCAAGTCTATCCGATTCTGTACTCGCTCCGCCTGAGCTTTTCGGAATACTCGGGCTTCGGTGTGCCCGCGTTCACCGGGCTCGCAAATTTCAAGCAGATGTTCGCTGACGACCTCTTCTGGAAGTCTGCTTACAATACGCTGTACTACACGGCCCTCGCCGTGCCCATCGGCGTTGTGGTCGCGCTCGCCATCGCGATCGCAATGAACCAGAAAGTACGAGAGGTGGCGATCTACCGAGCCATACTCTATATACCTTCCATATTACCCATATTCGCCCTCTCCTTTGTGTGGGTCGTATTCCTCAACCCAAGGTACGGCCTCTTCAACGCCTTTTGGCATATCTTCGGCCTTCCGATGGTCGACTGGATAGGCAACCCGGCCTGGACCAAGCTCTCCATCGTCCTCATGGCCCAGCTCGGTGCCGGCGGTCCTGCGCTGATCTTCCTGGCCGCCCTACGGGGGATCCCCAAGGAGATCCTCGAGTCCGCCGAGATCGATGGAGCGGGCACGGCGAAGAAGTTCTTCCGCATAACGCTTCCTCTCATCACGCCCGTCATTCTCTACGACATCATTCTCGGCCTCAGCATGGGCTTGCAGGTGTTCACCCAGGCCTACATCCTCTCGAGCGGGGCGGCGGGTACGACGACGGCAGGGCCGCGGAACTCGCTATTGTTCTATGTCTTTTATCTCTATAAGAGCGCATTCCAGTACACACAAATGGGATACGCGGCGGCCCTCTCCTGGATACTCTTCCTGGTCAGTGTCCTCCTCGCACTCCTTATCTTCAGGTGGTCCAAGAGCTGGGTCCACTACGACATAAGCTAAAGGGGGGAATGCGATGGAAGGACAATCAGTAGGTCATTCGCGCATCCTTCCGAGGATCTTCCTCGCGGTGATGTGCCTCGTATATATCATGCCTTTCTTCCAGATGATCACGACTTCGCTCAAGAGCTCGACGGAGCTCATGCAGATACCGCCGACCGTTTTCGCCGTGCATCCGGTCTGGAAGAACTACCTCGATGCCATCAATTACATTCCCTTCGGCCGGTTCTTGGCCAATTCGCTCATCATCACCGCAGCGGTGACCGTGGGCGCCGTGCTCTCAAACTCGCTCATCGCCTATGGTTTCTCGAAGATACAGTGGAAGGGCCGTGAGGTCGTCTTCTATATCGCCTTGGCGACCATGTTCATCCCCTTCCCGGTCACGATCGTCGCCCTCTTCGATATCTTCGCGAAACTGCACTGGGTCAACACCTTCCTGCCGATCATCGTGCCGGCCTTCTTCGGGCAGGCTTTCTACATCTTCCTCATGCGGCAGTTCCTCCTCGGCCTGCCCCAGGAGCTCTCTGACGCCGCTTTCATCGACGGCGCCAACGAGCTGCAGATCTTCCGCAGGATCATCCTCCCGTTGATGAAGCCCTCCATCGCTGTCGTAGCGATCTTCGCGGGCGTCAACGCGTGGAACGACTTCCTCACACCCCTGCTCTACCTGCAGAACGAACAGCTCTATCCCCTCTCGATAGGCCTGCAGTTCTTCCGCTCTGAGCACAACGTTGCCTACAGCCTCCTTATGGCCGCATCGACGCTCGTCGTGCTTCCCGTCATCGTCATCTTCCTCTGCTTTCAGCGCTTCTTCGTCGAGGGCGCCACGGTAGGCTCTTTGAAAGGATAAGTTCCATGGCCATTCGAACGCTTCTCGATAGGATTGCGCGCTCGGGCGGCGGCAGCTACGCCGCGACGCGCGCGGCCGCTGAGCTCGATTACCTGTCCCGCCTCGCCCGAGCGCGTCCGGGGCTCTTCGGTGCGGACCTCGCCGAAGTGGAAGAGGCCGCCCGACGCCTGGCGGAAAGAACCGAGGCATCCGGCTCTCTCTCGTCCGACGACCTTTCGGAGATGGAGGCCGCCCTCGCTCCGCGCTCCGCGGCCTGCAAGTCCCTCTCCCTCGTGTGCGTGGGGCACGCCCATATCGACATGAATTGGATGTGGGGCTTCCAAGAGACCGTATCGATCGCGATCGAGACAATGAGGACGGCCCTCGGCCTCATGGACCGCTACCCCGACTTCCATTTCTCGCAGTCTCAAGCCTCGGTGTACAGAATCGTAGAGCGCTATGCTCCCGAACTCATGAGGCCCATCGCGAGCCGTATCGCCGAGGGGCGCTGGGAGTCGCTTGCCTGCCAGTGGGTGGAGACGGACATGGTTTTGCCTTCCGGGGAGAGCCTCGTCCGGCAGATGCTCTACGCCAGGCGCTACATGCGCGAGGCCTACGGAGCGCCCGAGTCCTCCTTCGAGACCGTCTTCCTGCCCGACACCTTCGGCTACCCTGCGTCGACCCCCGAGATCCTCTCCTCCGCCGGCGTGAAGCGGCTCTACCACTGCAGGGGGGCGGACGACCGGATCGCCTACCGCTGGCTCGCGCCCTCGGGCCGGAGTATCCTCGCCTACCGCGAACCCCGCTGGTACAACACCGACATCGGCGCGGGCATAGCGCGCTTCCTGCCCGCCTTCGCGCGCGATACCGGCCTCGAGTCGGCTCCCTGCGTCTACGGCGTCGGCGACCACGGTGGCGGACCCACTATGCGCGACATCGAGAGGCTCGCGGACATGGCCTCCTGGCCCCTCTTCCCGAGCCTCCGCTTCGGCGCCCTTTCCGCCTGGTTCGACTATGCCCAGTCGAAGGCCGATTCCCTGCCGACTTTCTCCGGCGAGCCCGAACGGCTCTTCACGGGCTGTTACGCATCGCAGTCGCGCATCAAGGCCGCGAACGCGAAGGCCCAGGAGGCTATGTATGAGGCCGAGCTTCTATCAGTCGCCGGAACGCTTAGCGGAAACCGGAACGCTGCCGACGATCGCTCGGGCATCGATCTCCGCGACGCCTGGATCGACCTCCTCTTCGGCCAATTCCACGACATACTGCCCGGCTCCGGAGTAAGGGAGACGAGGGAGCGCGCCCTCGGCGCATTTCAAGGCATCATGGCGAGCGCGCGCAGCTCGGCGTCCAGGTCGCTCCGCGAGTTCGCTGGAGTCGACAGCTCGCTGCAGCCCTCTGCCGCGCCGCACGCGGGAGAAGCGGCCTGGACTTGCGATCGCAACGAAGGCGCGGGCGTCGGCTTCGGCTCAGGCTCGGGAGATGTCTCGGCGGCGTCGCGGGCGTCGGACCCGGGGGAGCGCCGCTTCCTCCTCTTCAACCAGCTCCAGTGGAGCCGTGAGGAGACGGTCGAACTCGTCCTCTGGGACTGGCCCGACGCTCAGGCTGCTGCGTTCTACGACGTCTTGGGCGCACGGCTGCCGAGCCAGCTCCTCGAGGCCTCGAAGGAGCCCTACTGGGGCCACGACTTCGCGAGGTACGTGGTGGCCGTCCCCTTCGATGGCTTCGGCTTCGCCTCGGTCGTCGCCCGGGACTCCGGCGAGGAGTCGGCGCTCGAGGACTACCATCCCTACGGCAAAGGCGATTGGCTCGTGGAGAAGGATCGCTCCTATGTCCTCGAGAACGAGCGACTGCGAGTCGTCTTCGACTCCGCCGGTCTGGGTATCCGCTCGCTTGTGGACAAGGCAAGCGGAATGGACCTCGTCGAAGGCAGAGGACCGACCGCCCTCTTCCGCCTCGTCGAGGAGGATGCGCCGACGATGACCGCCTGGATCGTCGGCAGGAGGAGGAGTCTCGTCCCCCTCGACCGCGCGACCAGGCTCACCGGCAGGAAAACGGGAAGCGAGCTCCTCGAGCAGTGGTTCGAGTTCACCGCAGAGGCGCCTGCCCTTCCCGGCGCTGTCCCATCGTCGCTCTCCGTGCGGGTATCGCTCGCGAAGGGTTCCTCCCGTCTGCGCTTCGACGTCACCTGCGACTGGCGCGAGATCACGCGAGATGGGGAGTGCCTGCGGCAGCTCGACTTTGCCGTCGCCCTCGCGGGCGACAGGCGCGAAGCGCTCCGCGATATACCCTGCGGCCTCTCGAGGACGCCTGCGTCAGAGCGGGACTTTCCCGCGACGAGCTTCATGGCCGCGCTCTGCGAGGACGCTCCCGCCGTACAGCTGACCGCGCCAGGTAGGCAGTCCTTCAGGCTCGAGGAAGGCACGCTCTCCTCGACGCTGCTCCGCGGCTCGATCGACCCTGACGCCTATCCCGAGCTGGGACAGCACAGCTTTTCGCTCGCCCTCAGCGTACTGGATAGGGGTGCCGCGCGCGAAGACTTCGAGAGAGAGGCTCTCTCGGTCCGCCATCGACCCCTCGCGATTTCGACCGGAGGCGCGGCTCCGCCAAAGCTCGGTAGCCTCCTCGAAGTCGGAGGAAAGGGCGTCGTCGTGTCCGCGGTCAAGCGCCCCGAGCCGGAGGCTTGGGACGGCGCGGCCTACGCGAAGGACAGGCTCATCCTAAGGCTCTACGAGACGAGGGGCGAAAAGACGGTCGCCTCGGTGAAGTGCCGCGGCCTCGTTGCCTGGCGCCTCCTCGATTCGAACGAGCGGCCTATATCCAACATGAAGGCGATCGACGGCGGCGGGGCCTTCGAGCTGCCCATGGAGAGCTTCGGCATAGCGACCGTGGAGCTCGACCTGCGCGGCCTGGGCGAATGAAAGAGTAAGGAGCTATCCGTGCTTATTCCTAAGGTAGAGAATCGAATCCAACAATACCTCGTGTTCCTCGAGCGGAACATGTACGAGACTTTGAGCGAGCTCGGCGTCGAATGCTTCGAGACCGAGAAGCACTTTCGCTCGCCCCCCGAGGCGATCCAGTGGAAGGCCGCGCCGCTGCCCTTCGCCTACGGGAAGGAATGGACTAGCTACTGGTTTCGCATGGGCTTCGAGCTTCCTCAGCAGGCCTCCGGCAGGCAGATATTCCTCCGCGCGAAACCGCACGCCGACTCGCTCGTCTTTATCGACGGTAAGGCCGCGGGCGCCATCAATCCCTACCACGAAGAGATCCGCCTCGCGCAGAAGGGCGAGGCCGGGCGGCGCTACACAGTGCACCTGGAATCCTACGCTGGGCACAAGTATCCGGGCATGCATCCTCTTCAGGGCGAGTCCGTCATCCTCACCCTCGGCGTCCATATCCCCGACTATCCGAACGTCTTCGAGTCCGCCTCCATCATCGCGAAGCGTGAGGCGGTCTATGGACTGTACTACGACGTATCGGTCCTCTTCGACCTCGCGAGCACCTTGGGCGAGGACTCCCTCCGAAAGAATAGAATACTCCGCGGCCTCTTCGAGGCCCTGAAAGGAATCAGTCTCGAGTCGAGGGGAGAGAAGCTCGAGGCCGAGGCTGCGGCCGCCGCGATCGCGGTAGCACCACTTCTCGCGGCGCGCAACGGCGACAGCGCCCCCACCGTGGACCTCATCGGACACGCACACATCGACCACGCCTGGCTCTGGCCTATAGTTGAGACCGAGCGCAAGGCTGCCCGCACCTTCGCCAATATGGCGCGTTATGCGAGCGAGTTCCCCGAGTTCGTCTTCATCCAATCCCAGCCGGCGCAGCTCGAGCTCGTCGAGCGCGACTATCCCGACGTCTTTGCCTCGGTGAAGGCCGCGTACGCCGCCGGGCAATGGGAGCCCAATGGCGGGATGTGGGTCGAGGCCGACTGCAACATCCCCGGTGGCGAGTCTTTCGTCCGACAGTTCCTCGTAGGCAAGGCGGCCTCGAGGCGTATGCTCGGCTACGAAGGCGATACGCTCTGGCTGCCCGACGTCTTCGGCTACTCGGCCGCGCTCCCGCAGATCCTCTCCGGCTGCGAGATCCGTTACTTTGTCACGAGCAAGATCAACTGGAACGACACGACGCGCTTCCCTTACGATACCTTCCTCTGGCGAGGCATAGACGGGACTGCGGTGGGGACGCACTTCATCACCTCGAGGATGGGCGGATACAACGGGGAGGTCTCGCCCACGCGCCTCGCCGACGCCTGGCACCACGTCCAGCACAAGGAGATCCAGGAGTCGGTCATCAGTTCGATCGGCGAGGGGGATGGCGGAGGCGGCACAAAACGTTCCGACCTCGAGCGCGCGAGACGGCTCGCGAACCTCGAGGGTGCCCCGAAGGCGAAGTGGCGAAAAGTGAGCGAGTCCCTCGCCGAGATATTCGCCCATGCCGAGGATCTGCCGACCTGGAGAGGCGAGCTCTACCTCGAGCTTCACCGTGGCACCTATACCACTCAGTCCCTCATGAAGCGCAACAACCGGAAGGCCGAGTTCGCGATGCGCGATTGCGAGATATTGAAGACCATCGCCTGCTCTTCCTTTAATGGTGGATACTCGTCCTATCCTAGGGAAGAGCTGCTCTCCTCCTGGAAGACGATACTCACGAACCAGTTCCACGACATCATCCCCGGCTCTTCGATAAATCGCGTCTACCGTGACGCCGAGGCCTCCTACGCGCAGCTGTTTCCGTCCCTCGCGAGGCTCTCGAGCGAAGCGATGCGCGATATAGCCGGCGATAGAGCGTCGCCCGCCTCCGGCTCCTCTTCCTATTGTGCGGTTTTCAATACTCTCTCGTGGGAGAGAAAGGCCCTCGTAGTCTTGCCCGACGAATCAACGGCCGCGCGCGCTATAGGTGGGAGCGACGGCTCTTCCGCTCCGACGCAGAGACTTAATGGCCTCGACGGAAAGGAGAGGCTCTTCGCCCTCGCAAGCGCGCCATCCATAGGCCTCGCGTCCTACTCCCTCCAGCCAAAGACGAGCTCCCCCGAGGCTGCGGCCTTCGTTTACGCCGACGGACGCCTCACCACGCCCTTCTACGAGGCCGCTTTCGACGCCTCCATGCGCATCGCGAGCCTCGTCGATCGGTCGAACGGCAGGCAGTTCGTCGGCGAGGGTGCCTTGCTCAACGCGCTCCAGAGCGCCGAGGACGTGCCGGTGCTCTGGGACGCCTGGGATATCGACGCGGATTGGAAGCGCGGCATAGTCGACGAGACCAGGCTCCTCTCGAGCGACGTCGCTTCTATCGGCCCCCTTTTCATTGCGATACGCAGCCGCTACAGGATCGGGGAAAAGTCCGAACTCGTCCAGGACATGGTGTTCCACTCCTTCGACCGGCGCATCGACTTTGTCACTGAGGTCGATTGGGCCGAGAGCCACCGAGTGCTCAAGGCCGCCTTCGGCTCCTCCATCGAAACGCAGCAGGTCCGCTGCGAGATCCAGTTCGGCAATGTCGTGCGGCCGACGCACGAAAACCTGCCTCAGGATAGGGCGCGCTTCGAGATATGCGCGCATAAGTGGATCTGCCTCGAGGAACCGGACGTCGGGCTGGCGCTTCTCAACGACTGCAAGTACGGGCACGACGTCTCGGGCAGCCTCATGCGCATATCGCTCCTCCGCTCGCCCAAGGCTCCCGACCCCTCTGCCGATATGGGGAAGCACTCTTTCACCTACTCGCTTCTGCCCTTCGACGGTCCTTTCTCGAACTCCGAGGTAGTGCGTCAGGCCTATGACCTCAATTCGCCCCTTCTTGCAATCGGGACGGGCGGGAACGCCGCCGCGACGCGATCTTTCTTCTCGCTCGACGAGGAGAGGGTCTGCATCGAGTCGATAAAACTCGCCGAGGCCTCGGGAAAGATAGCGCTCAGGCTCTATGAGACGACGGGCGCTCCCCGCAAGGCAAGACTCACCGCCTGTTCGCGCATCAAAGGAGCGTGGTCGGCCAACATGCTCGAGAGGGACGAGCGGGCGCTCGCCCATGGCGAGCGAGAGGTGGCCCTAGATTTCCGGCCTTTCGAGATCAAGACGGTCCTCCTCGACCTCGAGCCCTCGCCTTAGTGACCCGGTAAGTAAACAGCGCATTTCAGCGTCGCGAATGAGCCGCTACGGCTAAGCTCATTCGCGACGTTGGCGTGCCCAGGATAGGTGTAACTATTGACATTACATCAAGCCTCTCGTAATATCACTGCTGTAGCCAGTATGGTTACAATAAGACTATTCGGAGGTCCGCAAATGGATGCTGTTGTCGAGTTTCTAAAGAAGAGCGGTTTCCAGTACTTCTCTACGGTTGGCTTGGACGGAAGACCCAAGGTCAGGCCCTTCCAGTTCATGCTCGAGGAGGGCGGGAATCTCTATTTCTGCACTTCTAACCAGAAGCCCGTGTATAAGGAGATGCAGAATCAGCCCTTCGTCGAGATCTGCGCCTCGGGTGAGGGCTCATCGTGGATGCGCCTCGCGGGGAAGGTCCGCTTCGTGAGCGACCTCGGGATCAAGGCTCGTATTCAGGAGGCGAGCCCCCTCGTGAAGAGTATATACAAGACCCCTGACAACCCCGTCTTCGAGGCCTTCTCCCTCGAGGGCGCAGTCGCGACGATAGCCGACTTCAGCGGCAATCCTCCCAAGACCTATAGTCTCTAAGGCGAATTGTCGCGCCGGTTGCCGATCGGGCCTCGCCTCGATTATCCTTGTGGCGAGGCTCAATCGATGCAGATAGGCACCAGATTCTCCGTAGCCATCCATATCCTACTCTGCGTAGAGGTGTTCAAGGACAAGAAGGTCACGAGCGACTTCATCGCGGGGAGCGTCAATACAAATCCCGTCGTCATTCGCAAGATCATGGGGCTCCTGCGCGAAGCGGGCCTGATCGATGTGGCCGCGGGCACGGGCGGCATTGCGCTCACCAGGTCTCCGGGGAAGATCAGCCTCTTGGACATCTACCGGGCGGCCGACACGGTCAAGGAAGGCGAGCTTTTCAAGATCCACGAGGACACCGCGCCGCGCTGCCCGGTAGGCGGCAGCATCGCCGAGCTCCTCGGAGGCTACTTCGAGTCGGCGCAGGAGGCGATGGAGGCCGAGCTCGCGCGCTCGAGCCTGCAGGACTTATTGGCCAGCCTCGCGCGGCTGCGGATGGAAAAGGCTCGTAGTCGCGCGCATTAGGATCTATGCGCGCCGATCAGGGTTTCGGATCATCGTCATCATCCCGCCCGAGGCCTCATCGAGAGGCGCTCGGGCGAAAATGACTACTTATTTCGCGTGCTCATGGACGCCAGAGACCGCTCGTCCCGAGGGGTCGGCCATCCCCGCCCAAGCGGCGTCCCAGCGGACCGCGGTCGGGGTGGAGCAGGCGATCGAGGGACCGTCGGGGACGAGGTCGACGCAGCTGGGGTTGGGGAAGTGCTCCTCGTAGATGGTGCGGAACCAATAGGCTTCCTTCGAGACCGGGGTCTTCACGGGGAAGCGGTATCGCGCGTTCTCCATGACCGAGTCGGATATCTCCTTCTCGGCGAAGGCCTTGATGGAATCGATCCAGGAATAGCCGACGCCGTCGGAGAACTGCTCCTTCTGGCGCCAGAGAATCTCGTCGGGAAGCCATCCCTCGAAGGCCTTGCGGAGAATGTACTTTTCCATGCAGCCCGGCGCTCCCGCCGGAACGCCCTTATTGATCATCTTGTACTTGGGGTCGATGTTCATCGCGACGTCCATGAACTCGGGGTCGAGGAAGGGCACACGGGCCTCGACGCCCCAGGCCATCATGGCCTTGTTGGCCCGCTGGCAATCGTAGAGGTGCAGCATCGAGAGCTTGCGCACGAGCTCCTCGTGGAACTCCACTCTGTCGGGCGCTTTATGGAAATAGAGATAACCACCGAAGATCTCGTCCGATCCCTCGCCCGAGAGAACCATCTTGATGCCCATCGACTTGATCATTCGCGACATGAGGTACATGGGCGTGCCCGCGCGGATCGTCGTGACGTCGAAGGTCTCGAGGTGGTAGATGACGTCAGGAATGGCGTCGAGCGCCTCCTGGACGGTGAACTCGATCTCATGATGCTCGCTGCCTATCGCCTCGGCGACGATCTTCGCGTACTTGGTGTCCGGGGCGCCCGGCAGGCCGACGGAGAAGGAGTGCATGCGCGGCCACCAGGCCCGCTGTGTCTCGTCGGTCTCGACGCGCTTCTCCGCATGCTTCGCCGCTATGGCCGAGATGACCGAAGAGTCGAGGCCGCCTGAAATGAGGAGGCCATAGGGCACGTCCGACATGAGCTGGCGCTTGACCGCGGCTTCGAGGGCCTCGCGAAGCTCGTCGAGGTCGGCCCCTCCCGACGGGATCTTCCCCGGCGCCGCCCATGTGGGCTCGTACCACTTCACGAGCTTGCCATCAGCGCTCGAGTAGTAGTGTCCCGGGGGGAAGACCTCGACCTTGGGGCATATGTCGTACATCGCTTTCATCTCGGAAGAGACGAAAAGAGTGCCTTCGCCATTGCGACCCCAATAGAGTGGGTTGATGCCCATATGGTCGCGGGCTATGAAGAAGCTGCCGTCCTTGGGGTCGTAGATCACGAACGCGAAGATGCCGTTGAGCATCTTCACGAAGTCCGGGCCGTACTCGTCGTAGAGATACAGAAGCGACTCGCAGTCCGACTGGGTCCGGAACTCGTGCTTTTTCTTTAGCTTGGTCGCGCTGAGGATCTTGTGGTTGTATATCTCGCCGTTGACGGCCAGGACGCGGCCGGTGAGCCTGTCCACGAGGGGCTGGGCGCCGTGCGTGACGTCGACGATGGACAGGCGTTCGTGACAGATCACAGCATTATTGTCGGAGTAGACGCCTGACCAATCCGGGCCGCGGTGACGCAGCTTCCGAGCGTGGTTGATGGCTTCCTTGCGAAGCTCAACCGGGTCTCCCTTGATGTCCAGGACTACGAAAATTCCGCACATGCTGTGACTCCCCTGTGAGTGGAATTGCGGAAGTATGATGGAAAAGGCCGCTAACCTCAATACCCTGGATAGAAACAAGACTACGGGGGCGTATGCCCAAAGCTGACTTTACAGGCCGCGTGGACCCAAAGGAGCCTCGCGCCTGCGGCGCAATGCGCCGCGCATCGAAAGGAATGATATACGTGCGCGCTATCGCGCGCGGCGATGTCCGAGGAAAGTCGGCCCAGGGTACTCGCCTTTACCGCCAGGGTAAAATAGGCGCGGCCCTGACCCTGTCGGCCCGCAGTAACATTTAGTTTTGCTGTCAGGAAAATTTAAGACGCTTCCGGCATTCGTGTGTACAACTATACCTAGCTTGAGGCTTTCGGTCGTACCTTACTCGCGGCGCCTTTTCAGCCTGTCGCGAAGGGTTTCCCAGACTGGGAAAGAGGATTTGTCAGCCTGAAAAAGGGGATTTATCAGGCTGATACGAACAATTTTTCAGCCTGAGAAGTTCAACTTTATAGGTTGAGAATTACTCCCTTACAGGCTGAAATGTCTCTTGAGTATAGAGATAGAATCAGTAGGAAGGCACTATAGAAGAAAGTCGGCACAGAGGTCTTTTTTTGTTCACTGCGGCAGGTAGACGGCATAAGGTTTGTGATACTACCCACGGCTGACGATTCTGTTGGTGAGAGGTTAGCCTAAACAGCCTGGCCTGCCAGTTTTCTGGCCGTCGATATGTGGGTGGCGCATAAAAAAAGACCCAGGCCCGACTCTCTTCGGAGGACCTGAGCCTTTTTCATGCGCCGCCTTTGGACGGCGAACGGAACTACCGAAGGGCGGTATCCGTTACTGCTTTTTCTCCAGCCAGAGTATCGACGTCACCAACCGCGGGTAGAGCCGCGAGCCGAGATCCTTCCCGCTCGACGAATCGACCTGGTCCGTCGCCGCGTAATCGGCCGATCCCGTTCGCAGCCAACGCGCATGGACTGCGTCTCGCCTCGTGCGCTCGTCGTCCATACCGAGCACGGTCTCGGCGACGTACTGGTTCAGGAAGATCTTCGAGAGCCAGGTGTTCTTGCTCGTGGAAGAAAGCTTCCAGCCCCCCGACTTCGCGTCGAGGCAGACACCGCTTGCGAGCACGGTGTCGAGGTGGCGCTTTAAGGCTTTGATAAGTTCGCCGTAGGGACCGTCCTCTCGGACCGCCTCGGGGGCGCCGCAGAAGCCGGGATAGGCGAGCCCTTCGATCGCGGGGATGATGCAGGAGCGGTTGTCGCTCTCGAAGACCGCGGGTATGTAGCCCTCTTCCTCGAGCATCCTGCCTGCTATCGTCGAGGCGGCGGCGTGGGCCGACTCGGCTGCGGCCGTCGACTCGGGCGTGGACCGGTCATCGACCCTGCGGAGCACGGACTCGAGGCAGACTAGTGCGGCCCATGCCTTGACCGCGAGGTAGAGGTTGTTGCGCGCCTGGCCGAGGCTTATGTCGAGGGAGTCGTAGGTGGTGATCTCGGCCCCGCCAGCGCAGCGGTCGGAGTCGCGGTCCATGACGCCATCGCAGTTCGCGTCTCGCGCCCGGATGGAAGCGAGGCAGGCTGCGAGGGTGGCCCTCCGCCCCTTGGCCCAAACGAGGTCCCCCGCGATGCTCGCGTAGAGGCAGGCGGAGATCGTCCAGTTGAGAGTCTCCTCGTAACTCATGTAGCTGAAGCAGTCGGTGAGGCCCGGCATCTCGTAGACCGACCTGCCCTTGGGCGTGAAGGAGTCGTCGACGCCCTGATCGTGGGCGAAGGCTATGCCGAGAGCGTCTTCGTAAGAGGAGCGCTCGGCGAAGGATTCGAGCTCGTTCCGCAATGTCCAGGGCGAGAAACGCGCCTCCCAGAAGGCTTGGTCGACGGTGAGATCGAGTGTGTTCATCATCTGGTACTCACCCTCGTTGACGACGAAGACGCCCTCGCCCGACTCCGTGAGGAGGAGCTCCGTGCTGGCCGCGTAACTGTGCGCCGCGTGGGCGACGAGGAACTTCCGGTCGTCCGAGAGGTTCGAGCCGTCCAGGATCGCATCGATGCGCTCGGCGCGGAAGAGCGACTCCGGAATGTCGTCGAGGGCACTCTCGAGGACGTCCTCGAGGTCCTTGAAGAGGCAAGTATGGTAGGCGTGAGCGGGAATCCCGGAGCTCACGATCCCATCGCGGAAGATGCCGAGGGCGACGACGTATTCGGCCTTCTCGCCCGCTGGGATGGAGAAGCGCAAGCCTCCCTCCGTGGCGAGGCGGCGAAGGGGTCGGGCAGCGCCGTCGAAGGCGGCCTCGATTACGGACCAGTCCATCACTTCCTCGACGCCGGCTCGGGGCCGGATCGCGAAGCCGAAGCTCGTATCGTTCGCCATGCCCAGTAGTCCCCCGGTCGTGGAGTCGGAGAGAGGGCGGCGAACGCCCTGCATGCCGAAGAGCCCGGTCATCGGGCCTAGACCTTCGCTGTTGTCGAAGGAGAGGCGCACGAGGAGGGATGGCCGTAAGCTCGTTCGGGCGGAGGCGGGGGCGACGGCCTGAGGGTCAGGCACTTCGCCGAAGAAGGAGTAGACACGGAATGAGAGATCCCCCGCCTTCCATTCCTCGCCCGAGAGGGAAACGTAGCGCTCGATCTCGTCCGCTCCAAAGAAGGCCGCGTCGACTCGGTCCGCGGCGCGGCTCGAGTCGACCTCGTCCTCGCGGTATGCCGCCGCACCCAGGCCGGAACTTAGCCCTGCGGAGAAGGGTAGAAGCCTAGGCTCGCCGTGTCCGACGCGGTAGCCGGCGAAAAGAGCGCCCCGCGGAGGCCTGACGTCGCCCACGACGACGCCCGCCCCTTTACCCAGGCGGCCGAGCACCAGGGAGCCGTAGGCCCCCCAGATTCCGTGCAGCGAGTAATAGTCTATCTCGGGCGCTCGTACGGCCATGCTCATGTCCTCTCAATCTCGGGGTTATATCCTTGAAAGGATACAGGCCTCGGCCCCTATCTGCTTATCAGACAGGAGGCCGTTTCTTCTATCGGTCTTTTTACCTATCGCGGCCATATAGCTTCTGCCCTATTCCTTGATCGAACCCACGTTCATGCCGACCACGAAGTATTTCTGGAGGAAGGGGTAGACGATGAGTATCGGGACCGTCGCGATGATCGTTCCGGCCGCTCGAATCGACATGGGCGTCACCGTGCTCGCGATGATGTTGGCCGCCATGCCGGCGGAGTTAATGTCGGCGGCGCTCTTCGACTGGTTCATCGATTGCTGGAGCAGGGCCATCAGCTGGTACTGCAGCGTGAAGAGCTCGGGCTTGGCCGAGTTGTACAGCAATGTGTCGAACCAGGCGTTCCATGCTCCGACGGCGACGAAGAGGGCCACCGTGGCGAGAACGGGCTTCGAGAGCGGCAGGACGAAGCTGAGGAAGATCCTGAACTCGCTCGTGCCGTCGATGCGCGCCGACTCGAAGAGGCTCTCGGGTATCGTCTTTATGAAAGTCCTGATGACGATGAAGTTGAAGGCGCTGATCATGGTCGGTATGACGTAGACCCAGAAAGTCCCGTTGAGGTGGAGATTCCTGATGAGGAAGTAATTGGGAAAGAGGCCTGCGTTAACGTACATGGAAAGCAGCACGATCAGGGTGAAGGGCTTGCGCAGCACGAATTCCTTGCGGGAGAGCGCGTAAGCCACCATCGTGGTTAGGAAGAGGTTGAGCACCGCGGAGATGACAGCCCTCGCAACCGAGATGAAGAGGGCATGGGGTATGTTCGAGGTCACCCATATGGACTTGTAGTTCTGGAATGTCCAGATGCGAGGCCAGAGATAGACGCCGCCCCTGGTCGTGTCAACGGCTTGGTTGAAGGAGATGACAACGGTGTTCCAGAAAGGATAGAGGGTCACGAGGACTATGAAGGTTAGGGTCACTGCCTTGTAGAGACTGAATCCTATCTCTCCGAGGAGGCTCTGCTTGCTCAGGTAAAGCTTGCCGCCGAATCGCATCTTCATACCAGCTTCTCCTCTCCGAGCTTGCCCGAGAACCAGTTGGCCATCAGAAGGAGGATTATGTTGACGACGCTCTTGAACATGCCGCCCGCGGTTGCAAGCGAGTAGTTCCCTTGCCGCATGCCGTAATTGACGACATAGATATCGATGCTCTGCGAGTAGTCGGCGTTCATGCCGTTGCGTAAGAGGTACTGTATCTCAAAGCCGGATTCCATGATCCAGCCAAGGTTCATGATGAGTAAGACCACGATGGTCGACTTGATGCCCGGAAGGGTGATATGGCGTATCCGGGAGAGCCTCCCGCATCCGTCGATCTCGGCGGCCTCGTAGAGGGCGGGGTCGATCGCCGACATCGCTGCGAGGTAGATGATGGTGTTCCAGCCAACTTCCTTCCAGACGTTGGTGAAGCCGACGATCCACCAGAAGGCCTTGGGCTGTCCGAGCCAGATTTTCGGCTCCTTTATTATGCCCAACCACTGGAAGACAATGTTGAAGACGCCGTCTGAAGCCAGGATGGTCGAAACCAATCCCGCTACGACGACCCAGGAAAGGAAGTGAGGAAGATAGGATACAGTCTGCGCGAAGCTCTTGAGCCTTTTCGACTTGACCTCATTCAGCGTCAGCGCCAAGCCGATCGCGAAGGTGAAGCCGAAGATGAGGTTGATGAAGCTCATCGCGAGGGTGTTGCGCATCACCATCACGAACTGCTCGTCCGAGAAGAGGTATGCGAACCACTTGACCCCCACCCAGGGCGAAGCGAACCCCTTGGTGGGCTTGAAGTCCTGGAAGGCCATTGTCCAGCCGGCGAGCGGGACGTAGGTGAAGAGGATGACGTAAAGCACGATAGGCAGGGACATCCAGAGGAGCTGTCTCTGCGTGGACAGCCTTTTCCAGAACCCCGGCGACCTGTTGATTGCGACACTGGACATCGGCGACTCCGAATGTGAAGGTATGCCTAATAAGCGGCGGGGCGCGGGCGATCCCGCGCCCCGCCGGCAGGTCGGTAGGCGACCGACTCTTACTTCAGCTTTCCGTACTTTGCAATGCGCTCGTCCAGGCCCTTCTGCATATAGGCCTCGAAGACATCGATATTGGTCTTCTTGAGGTCCGCAACGTAGGCGGTCCATTCTTTCTCGAAGTCCGCGGGCTTCGCGAGGATGACCTTGGGCAGGTCCTTGGCGTAGGTGTCCTGCGCCTTGGTGAAGGCAAGCTTCTCAGGCGATCCATCCGGCGGGACGATCTGCCAGGCAGGGTACCAGGGCGGGTTGGCCGGCGGATTGTGATCCATCAGGTCGGACCAGCTGTACGCGCCGTAGGCCTTGAGTACTTCCTGATCCTCGGGGCGCAGAGAGGAGAGGTAGAGCTTGGGGTTCTGCCGCATGGCGGCAGCAAGCCCGCCCTTGGTGAAGTGACCCTCGTACTTCGGAGCCTCGGCCCACCAGAGCTCGGCCAGGTTGTGGAGCTTCCAGGTTACATCGTCCCAGCGAGTAGCCTGCTCGGTCGTCTGGGCGGGTTGTCCATCCTTGTCGTAGGTGTAGTCCTCGCCCTCGACGCCCCACTGCATGATCTTGTACCAGGCGGGGTCGAACTGCTCGTCGAGGAACTTGATGATGCGGACCGGGTCCTTGGCTTTGATGCTGATGCCGTAGCCGCGCTGGAGATTGGGCAGGGTCGAGTCGCGCCAATGGGGCTTGATCGACTTGTCGAAGACGATGGGCAGGGGCATCATCGTCTCCCAGACGCGGTTCTGGGCCACAAGGGCCTTCGACGCGTCCTGGAACTGCCAGTACTGATCGTGCACGCCGAGGATCTGGCCGTTGGCCAGCTTTGCCATGTACTGATCGTAGTTGTCGGTGAAGGACTCGCGATCGACGAGGCCCTTGGCGTTCATCGCGTTGAGGAGCTTGTACCAGCGCTTGGCCTCGGGGCCGTAGTACTGGATGCGGTACTTCCCGGTCTTGGGGTCTACGATGCCATCGCCGTCGTTCGGGTAGCCGGCGAGGAAGGGCGGCGGATTGCAGAGGTCGAACCTGTGCCAGTCGTAGGTCAGGATGGAGAAGCCGATAGTCGGCTTGCCGTCTTTGGTGGTCGGGTGCTTGGTCTTGTACTTGGCGATGAGGTCGAAGTACTCGTCGATCGTCGTGATCTTCGGGTAGCCGAACTCCTTCATGATCGCCTTCTGGATGAACATGGCGGGGCCCATGTAGTCCGTGGCGACTTCGCCGTTCTCGGGAATGCCGTAGTCGAGGAGGCAGTAAACGTGGCCGTCCTTCTCGTGCATCTTCGCCCAAGTGATGGGGTTGGACTGATAGTGGGCCTTGAGGTGAGGAGCGTACTTCTCGATGAGGTCCTCGAGGGGGATGCAGGCGCCCGCGTCGATGAACTTCGGTGAGTTGATGTGGAGCAGGTCGGGGTAATCCTGGCCTGCGATCATGACGCCGATCTTCTGATCGGCCTCGCCTACCGCGATATCCCACTTGAACGTGACGCCGAGCTTTTCCTTAATCAGTTTGTACGCCCGGTTGTCCTCGGGCGGTATGGGGAAGTTGGTGTTGACGGTGAATACTGAGATCTCGATGGGCGGGAGCTTAGCCGTCGGCAGCTTGTCCACCGTCTGCGCCGCGAGGGGCACTGCCACGCTTAGGGCCGTGAGCGCCGCTGCGGCTAAAAGGGCTCGTTTCATGTAAACCTCCTTGAATGGCTTTCTGTAAGATTAATGGATGGACGACAGAATCGGGCGCATAACTCATCCGCGATAGTCTATGCTAGGCCCGTTAGCCGATTCGGGGCATAGGCCTTACGTTTAGTTCGCGCATAGGTTTTTTCGCCTATGCCGCATTAGTAGACGCGGTAATTGCCGGAGAGGGCCAGGAGCGCGAATAGGTAGAGACAGTTGTCGTAATAGCGCCGCGCTCCCGTCCGAAGGCTCGTGCCCCAGAAGCGTTCGACCGCGCGGCGAGCCACCGGACAGTCGGGGACGGCGAGGGCGGCCATGGCGGTCGTCGCGACGAGGCCTACGGGGTGCAGGGCTGGCTCCTCGAGGGGCGTTCCATCTAGCTCGTACATCCTAAGGTCGCCTGGATCCTGCGAATCGAAGAAGGCGACGATCCTCGAGGCGATGGCCCCGAGCTCTGGGTCGGGATCGCTCCAGATCTGGTGGAGGCCGATGTTGGCGGCTACTCGATACGAGTCGCTGTAGAAAAGATGGTGCCCGTAGTCCCAGTTCGCGCGATGCGCTCGGCCGTCGAACTCGGCGTACTCTGGGGCGAGGCCCGTGACCGGATGGCAGGCCCTCGGCAAGTAGCGGCGGCTTGCGTACGCGGCGCGTTTCCAGAAGGCCCGGTCTTCCGGCTCGGCCCAGGCCGCGAAAAGCTCGTAGAAGTGGGGTAGGTGGTAGGACGGATCGCTCCAAGGGCAGCCGGGAACGAAGGCGATGAGGGCGCTCATCTCGTCCCACATCGGCTGACCTTCGGCCTCCGCGCCCTTGTGCACGCAGTTCCAGAGTATGCGTCTCGCCGCGGCGGAGTAGTCGAGGGGCGCCGGCTCGTCTCCCCAGCGGTGAGACGCGAAGAACAGGGCGAGCGCGAAGTATTCTTCCCCGTCCGGCGCAGGCCCCTCGGCCCTGAGCGTGCCGTCGAGGTTGGCGGACCAGGCGAAGTAGCCTTCGTACGGTCCTTCGCTTCGGTACATGTATTTCACGGCCCAGCGCCAGAGGCGGTCGAAGAGATCCTTGTCGCCCATCTGAACCGCCATCATCATGCCGTAGCTCATGCCCTCGGTTCGGACATCGCCGTTGCCCGTATCTATGACCTGCCCGAGGTCCTCGCCTATCGGCCGGTAGATGCGCCTATCCTCGGGCCCGTAGAACATCGCTTGCCACGAGGCTTCGATGCGGCCTTCGATCGCTCGATCCTCGTAGCCGAACTCGCGAAGCAAGTTTGGATAGGCCTTCTTCGTTGTATTAATCCTCCGCACTCCTTGGTCAAGGATAACATTCCCGTGCGCGGAGGCTTATCGGACGAGCGGCCTATTCGCGCCTGGGTGCTTTTACCTATCCCTTGGCCCTCCACTCGACCGCGAACTTGCGCAGGTCGGCGGCGCTCGGCAGGCAGAGCTTGTCCTTGATGTGGTCGCGGTAGGCATTGACCGTCTTGACCGAAAGGCCGAGGCGCTCGGCTATCTCGGCGGCGCCGCAGCCCTTGCCGATGAGTGTGAAGACCTCGAGCTCGCGGTCGGAGAGCCGCTCGATGGGCTCCTCGTCGCCTCGGCCGCCGGCAATGCCCTCGAGCATGCGCTCGCGCAGGGCCTCGCTCACAGCGATGCGGCCTTCGAGCACCGCGCGTACTGCGTCGACCAAGGCCGTGGGACTCTCGTGCTTCATGACGTAGCCGCGGGCCCCGGCCTTCAGTGCCCGCTCTCCATAGAGGTTCTCTTCGTGCATGGAGACGATGAGGACCTGAGTCTCGGGGTACTCGGCCTTGATCGTGCGCACAAGGTCGAGCCCGCTCTGGCCCTGCAGGGTTATGTCGATGATGGCTATGCGAGGCTTGGAACGCCCCAGGAGCTCGAGGGCCTCGGCTATGGTGCTCGCTTCGCCTGAGCACTCGAGCTTGAGCTCCTGGCCTATGAGCATCGACACGCCGTGCCTGTATAGGGGGTGGTCGTCCACTACGATGAAATTGGGCCGTATTGCCATCGTCCTACCTCGGTATCCTGCAGCTTATCGTCGTGCCCGAGTCATTCGATCTGATGCGAAGCTCTCCACCGATCACACTCGCCCTGTATTTCAAAATGTGGAGACCCATGCCTCCCTCGTCGCTCGCCCCGGCAGGAATGCCGCACCCGTCGTCGCTCACTTCCGCAGTGACGGTTTCGCGGTCCATGTACAGGCCCACCTTGATATTGCTCGCCTTCGAGTGGCGGACCGCGTTGGCGAGGGATTCCTGGACGATCCTATAGATCTGCAGCGCCTTCTCTGAGTCTCGGACCGAGAAATCGTGGGTCACTTCCATCTTGATCTCGGAGCCGCCCCGCACTTGGGTAGAGCGCACAAGTCGCTCCACCGCTGGCACGATGCCCCTCGCCTCGAGCTCGGCCGGATAGAGCCCGCGCGCGATGTCCTTGGCCTGCGCAGCCGTCGATCCCGCGACCTTCGCTATGTCGGAGGCCTCCTGTGCGGCGAGAGCGGCGAAGTCGCTCTCGCTCTCGCTCGCCGCGCGCAGCTTGCCCTCGAGTATGGCGGCCATGAGGCCGAGGCCCGCGATGTCCTGGCAGAGGTTGTCGTGGATGTCCTGGCCTATCTTGCCCATGATCCTGTTCGACACGGAGAGGATCTCTTTTTCGAGGTTTTTTCGTCGTGCGATCTCGTCGACTAATCGCGCATTGGCGGCGGAAAGCTCGATCGTCCGTGCGCGCACGTTACGCTCGAGGCTCCTCTCGCGGTCGCGCTCGGCTGACATGAGCATGGCGCCCTTCAGTGCGCTCGAGACTTGGTCTCGCAAGGCCTCGTAGAGTCGCGGATCGGAGGAGTCGGCGGTGCAGACGAGGTATCCGAGCCTGTCGTCGCCGAAGCGCAGGGGCTCGCAGACGTAGGCTGCGGGAGATCCGGGCAGCCCCCCGGGCACGAGCTCTGAGGTGCGGAAGCGCATTCCGTAGGGAGCGAGGATGCGCGTTCCCCGGGCGTCCGCCGAGAGGAAGAGCTTGGACCATTCCAGCGCCGCGCCGGTGGACGCGAAGAGGGACAGCCAGCAGCCCGAGATGCCCAGCTCGCGAGCGCCTCGCGCTATCTGGCCCAGGATGTCCTCCATACGGAAGGAGGAGACGAGCGAGGCCTCGATATCTCCGAGTGCGGTGACGCGCCTATCCGCGGCGTAGCGCTGGGAGGCGAGAAAGCGGCGTTCCCCCTCGGCGACGAGCGTGAGGGCTTCCTCGCGCAGCTCGGGCGAAAAGGCCCTGCGGCGCAGCTTGCCTGGATTGCGGCCCTCTCGTATCTCGCGGTTGATCTCGGCCGATAGCGCGGCAAGGGGATCGAGTCCATCCGGCGCCGCTGAGACGTCGCCAGCCTCCTTTTTCCCGTCCCCGCGGGGCGAGTCCTCGAGGAGCGATTCATCCTCGGACTCCGGGGAGTAGCGGCAGCCGCAGGACTCGCGCACGACGAAGGAGACCGGAGGCTCCTCCTCCCCCGCCTGGCCAACGAGGCCGAGCTTGGCCGCTATCCTGTTCACGGCCATGCGTCCGAGCTCGGCGGTTGGCTGCCGCACGGTAGTGAGCGGCGGCACCAAGAAGCGGCTGTCCTCCGTGTCGTCGAAGCCCGTGACCGAGACCTCGCGCGGCACGTCGATGCCTTCTCTCGCGAGGGCGCGCATCGCGCCGTTCGCCATGCGGTCGTTCGCCGCGACGACCGCGTCGACGCGGTGCCCTGAGCGCAGAAAGAGAGCGACCTTCTGCTCGGCGTCTTCGTCGGTGAAGTCGCTATAGAGGAGGTCGACGCGGCCTTGGGAGGGCGCTAGAGCCGAGAGCGCGCGCAGGAATTCGGCCTTGCGCGCCTCGGACTCGATGTGGCCGCGCGGCCCGGCGAGGAAGAGAAAGCGCCTTCGGCTGTGCACGCGTACCAGGTGCTCGGCTATCCAGCTCATGCCGCCCGAAGCGTCGACGCGCACCGAGGGGATGCCGGGGAATTCGGTGCCGATGGTGACGACGCCCGAGCCGCCGAAACGGCCTATGAAGGCGAGCTGCTCCTCCGCCGAGAGGTAGGTGCCGATGACGTTGGCGAGGACGACGAGGCCGGCCATTCTCGAATGCTCGGCCAGGTCGAAGGCGATGTTATCGAGGGCCTCGTAGCCGATGGGGCTGCCGAGGCGCTGCCCACCGAAGAAGACGAGGTCCGCGCCGACACGGGCAGCCTCGCTCGTCGCGCCGCGCCAGACCGCGTTCTGGTATGCCTCGTCGAAGCGCCCGGCGAGGAATCCGATGATCGGCTTAGACTTGGTCGTCATGCCCCGCTCTTTCCCCATCGGCGCCAAGGATAGCGCCTTGGAGGCCAGGCAGTCCATGCTTTCTTACCCGCACGCCATAAGAAGCAGTATTATCGTTCAAGTGGAGGTATTACGATGAGCATCCTACCGCAAATAGAGAAGAGGCGTGCCAGGAGGGCGATCGATCCCCGTTCCGTGGGAAAGGACGTCCTGGTCCGCCTCGCCCAGGCGGCCCACCTCGCGCCCTCCTGCGCGAACAGCCAGAGCTGGCGCATTATCACCGTCGCCGACGAGCAAAAGCTCGAGGCCCTCAAGGCGACGCTGACCAGCGGCAACTACTGGGCCCAAAAATCGCCCGCCATCGCCGCCTTCGTCTCGAGCCTCGACTGGGACGCTAGGCTCGATGGGGGACGCGATTACGCCTTCTTCGACCTCGGCATGGCGGCCATGGCCTATCAGCTCCAGGCGGTGGAAGAGGGGCTCTACGCCCATCCTATCGCCGGCTTCGACGAGGCCGCAGCCAAGCTCGCGCTCGGTATACCCGAGGCCGCCGTGCTCGAGACGCTCATCGTGCTCGGCTATCCCGGCGATAGCGCGGGCCTCTCCGAGAAGCACCTCGCGAGCGAGACCTCGCCGCGCGACCGCAAGAGCCTCGATGAAGTGGCGGCCTTCGACTCATGGAATGAGAGGCTCGCGCCGAAGCCGAAAAAATGACCGGCGGTGGTTGACCATCTTCGCTCCTTCCCATAGCATCCTCGTGGCAACGGAGGCGCAATGGAGAAGGAGAAGCGTTCGTCGAGGATCAACGTGGGCTACGCGAGGCCGATCGCCGCAGTCCTCGTCAGGCCAAGCTTGGGTGCCGCGGCCTTGCGCCTCGCGCTCGAGGCACTGCGCTCCTTCTTCCTGCCCCAGTTCGAGAACGCTATCTTCCGGTGCCGGGCGGTGGTGAGCGTCGACCATCCGCTCGATGAAAGGATTCCCCTCGATCCCTCTCGAATCGGGAAGTATCTCGAGTTCGTCAAGCTCTGGATAGGCAGCATGTACTATCTGTTGAGGCGGAGCGAAGGGCGCGACATCGGGGCGTTCGTGGACTACGTCGACGCGATACGCGATCTCTATGCCGACGCGGGCAGCGTCTATCGCCGGGTGCACACGACCACCGACCGTCCCTCCGGAAACTACGCGCCGGGCTTCGCTCTCATCCACGCCGCCGATCCCCATCTCAACTGCATACCCAGCCTCCATATCCTCATCGTCGTCTCGAATTGGAAGATAGCGCTCGCCACGGCCGATCGCATCGGCCAGGGCCGCGAACTCGGGCCCTGGCTCGATCGGCTCCGGGGCGAGGCCGTCGCGATCACCGAGAGTGTCCTTTTCGTGAAGCAGCACAGCCTCAATTGCGTAGGCGTTTCGCTGTACTACCTTCGCCGCCGCTACCCCTGCCTTTGCGCGGACGAGGTCGAAGCCTTCGTCCGCGACCTCTTCGCGACGGCCGCCGGCCGAGGTCCTCTGTCCGCCGAGACGGTTCGCGATCTGCGCCAGGCCATCCTCGACGTCTACCGCCGCCTCGACGCGGCTTACATCGCCAGAGCGGAGGCCGGCTGGCGCGCGCCGATACTCGAGTTCATCCGTGATTTATCGGCCATCGATCTGAAAGTTCCTTGCTTCCCCGATGCTCTCGAGCAGCTCTAGGTATTCTTCCAGCTCTTTTTTTATCTGGGCCTTCAAATCCTTGAGCTCCCTATCGCTCCGCATCCCCGAGAAGTAGCGGTACCAGCCGGCGACGAGCTGCCCGATGGTTTCGTAGGCGTAGTAGGCCTTGTCGAACTCCTGCCGGGAGAGGCCTCCGCGATTGTCGCGCAGAGTTTGCGTTTTTTGGCTCAAGAAATGGATCTGTCCTTTCAGTAATGACTTGAGGACGACGCGATAGCCTCGCCTTTGGCCCATGTTGAAGCACGAAGCGCCGAAAAGGACGAGGACGAAGGCTAGGCTTATGTACAGCACATTCATCGTATGACTCCGGTTTTCATTTCCAGTCGTCCGGCAGGTCCGTCTCCTCGATCGAGGAGAGCATCTCGGCTGTAAGGTTGGCATTGGGCGCAAGCCTGTCGGCCTGCCGCTCGAGGGCCTTCTCGAAGAGGTTGCGCGCGAAGCGGCCGTTGCCGAAGCTGTCGTCGCGCGCGTCGTAGGCCGCCTTGAGGAAGACGCACAGCTTGCCCAGGGCGCCGTCGGTGAGCTTCATGCCCGTGTCCGAGACGAACTTGAGGAATATGGACTCGAGCTCCGAAGGCGAGAAGTCGTCGAACACGAAGCGCCGGCCGAATCGGCTCGCGAGGCCGGGGTTCGATTCCAGGAACCGCTCCATCTCGGCGGGGTAGCCTGCGACGATGACGACCAGCCGGTCGCGGTAGTCCTCCATGCGTTTCAGGAGCGTGTCGACCGCCTCCGCGCCGAAGTCGTTGCCGCCGCCCTCGGGCGCGAGGGTATAGGCCTCGTCGATGAACAAGAGTCCGTCGAGGGCCCGGGCGACCACTTCGTCTACCTTGCTCGCGGTCTGGCCGACGAAGCCCGCGACGAGGCCCGCGCGGTCGGTCTCGACGAGGTGGCCCTTCGCGAGGAAGCCCTGTGCCGCGAATATCTCTCCCATGAGTCTGGCGACGGTGGTCTTGCCTGTGCCGGGCCGGCCCGTGAACACCGAGTGCAGCGCTATGCGCGGCACCTTCATCCCGAGTTCCTCGCGCTTTTGGTACACGCGCATGAGGTTCGAGAGACTCTTCACCTGCTCCTTGATGGGCGCCATGCCCGTGAGGGCGTCGAGCTTGGCGATAGCTGCCGCGAGCCTCGCTGCCGCGTCGGGCTTCTCTTCGCATTGCTGCGCCTTGACGCTGGATGCCGCGTTAGGCGACGACGATGAGATCGGGCTGCGCGGCTCGGGGTTCAGTATCTGGTGCGATATCGACTTGAGGAAGTAGGGGTCGCCCCAGTCGAGGCCCCCCGCGGTGACGTAGAGATTGGCCCACTGGACGAAGGCCTCGGCGGCGCGGTGAAAGCGGCCCGCTCCTTGGGCATCATCGCGCGCTTTGAGCGCCGCGAGCCCGCCGCCCCATGATGCCGCGCGCTTGCCCGCCACAGCGCTCTCGATCTTCGGAGCCCACTGAAGGAGGCGCTCGCGCTCCGGGGCACTGATCGTCTCGTCGCGGAAGAACTCCTTCATGCCGTCGGGGCCTGGGCCTTCCTTGGGGAGAAAGGCGAGGAGGCTCAACGAGGCAAAGACGCGCTGCTCGTCGCGGCCCATGCCCATGCGGTCGTAGCAGGCGGCGGCGAGGCCCCAGGCGTCGGGTAAAAGGAGGTCGAGGTCGGCGATGACCGCCTCCATGAAGCGGCGCGCGCCGCTCACGAGGGGCATGGCCTCGGGGCCGCCCTTGCTTCCGGCCGGGTCTGCCGGCTTGGGTTCCGGACGGGGCTCGGGCTCGGCCTGCGGAGGGCAGAGTTTCCACGCTTCGCCGCGGGAGGACCAGGTCGAGCCTTCCGCGAGCGGGGGGTTAGGGCCGCCTGAGTCGAGGCCGCGCAGGGACCAGACGCGCAGGGGAGAAGGGGAGGGCGGCACGAAGGCGAGTATCTCGTCCGTGAGCACGAGGAGGCCGTTGTTCCCTCCGCCTATGCTTCCCCACATAAGATCGACGAGGCTTGCGCCGTCGTCCACCGCCAGCTCTTCGAGCCGCGCCATAGCCTTCGTCGCGCTCGGGCTCCATTGCCTTGGGCCGAGCGCGCTTATCTGCCTTCTCCAATCAGCCAACGTCATGGCTCGATACTAGCTGCGCTTGGGGCGATGGGCAAGGCCGAGTTCTCCGAAGACGAGGCGCTTCTTGCAGGCGAAATTGAAGAAAAAGACCAAGGTTGCCGCCACCACTCTTGAGACGAGGTAGTGGATCTGAAGAAGACCGGTAAGAAGGAACATGCCTAGGGCGTTGAGAGCGAGCCCGGCGAAGGATATTATAAGGAAAGCGAGGAACTCGACCTTGCGTTTCGATCGATTCTCTTCGAAGATCCAGAGGATCGACAGAAAATAATTGAGCGTCGATCCCGCGGTGAAGCTCATGACGGTCGCAAGGAGATAGTTTATTTTAGCCAGGCTGACGAAGGCGAGGCAGAGTCCGAAATCCAGAGCGAAGGCGATATTGCTCACCACGACTGAGCGTAGGAACTGGACGGCGGAGGAATCGGTCTTGCCGTGAAAGAGTGCTTTTAAGGTCATAGAGTCCTTAATACTAATACAGAAATGTCTGTATAATCGAGAGAAATGCATTTCTCATATTATTACGAAGGTGCCCGTCCCGAGCGCGCCTCGAGGCCCGAGGCTGGATTGTCGTTTTTTCATAAAGAGGCGGCTCTCCCTTCCGATCTCAAACTCGTATCGCCCGAAGAGGGCGGGCTGTATTATGTCGGTCGCTTCCCCGATAAGGTCGGCCCTTCTCCGCTCTTCGCCTGGCAGGGCTCCGAGCTCCTCGCCCGCTTTAGCGGGCGGCGTTTGGGCCTTCGTTTTGCCGCGCCCACCATCGGTCCGGTCTTCTTCAATGTCATCGTCGACGGCGAGAACCGCATGCTTGAGCTCGACAAGGAAGGTCCCTTAAATTACTTGCTTGTACCTGAGCTCGGGGAAGGGGAGCATGAGCTCGTCCTCTATAAACGTACCGAGGCCTTCGTCGGCGCGGTATCCTTCCTCGGCCTCCTAATAGAAAAGGACGCACATCTTGGCCCCAAGCCCGAGGCCCTCGGCCTTCGCCTCGAGTTCTATGGTGATTCGATTACCGCAGGGGCCTGCAACGACGAGCCTGGCGAGGACCAGTACGACGACCAGTCCGCCCATGACAACTACCTGTCCTATGGCTCGATCGCGTCCCGCGAGCTCGGCGCCGAGTACGTCTCGATCGCCGTGAGCGGCACGGGCGTCTGCGAGAGCTGGAACCCCGTACTTATGGAAGCGGTCTGGGACAAGACGGGCTGTGATCCCTATGGCCGCCCCAACTGCCAGTGGGACTTTTCGGGACGCAATCCCGATATCGTCGTGCTCAACCTGGGGCAGAACGACTTCGGTTTCCCCTTCTCTCAGGGGCGGCCGTTCCCCGTCGATTTCGCGCAACGCTACACTCATTTCGTACGCGGTCTACGCGACGCTTACCCCGAGGCCCCGATCGTCTGCGCGATAGGCGGCATGGCCGCCTGGCACGAGTCGGCCGAACTAAAGGCAGCATGGGAAAAGGCTGTCGCGGATCTTAAGGCGGCGGACGGAAGGATCTTCGACTACCGCTTCATAGCCTTCAGCCGCAACCACCCCCGCGTTCCCCTGCACCGCATCCTCGCCTCCGAGCTCGTCGCCTATATCCGCTCGAGCGTCCTGCCGAGCCAGGAATGAAGTCCGGGCGGGGCTATTTTATAATTCGGATCGTATTGTTATCCTCATCGGTGGCGTACAAATAAGTGCCGTCGGTCGCGATGCCGTTCGGGTAGTTGAAGCTCGCTTCCGTGCCTTGGCCGTCGCTCTCGCCGTAGGTGATGGGCTGCCCAGCCATTAGAAGGCCGTTGTTGCCCGCCAGCGTCGTGACGACGCCCGTCGCGATGACAATCTGTCTGATGGCGTTGTTGGCATTGTCGCAGACATACAGATTCGTGCCGTCGGTAGTGATACCCGCTGGATCGTCGAACTCTGCAGCCGCGCCGGTTCCATTAGCGTAGCCGATACTGCCGCCCGCTACAGGCGTCACTGAATAATTCGGCGCCGACGAGAGGCTGATCTTCTTGATCGAGCCGTTCGAGGTGCAGGCCACGTAGAGCGAGCTTCCGTCGGTCGTGATGCCGGAGGGATTTCCCACTCCCGAATTTACTATCGTGCTGACAGTGAAATTACTCAGGCTTATCATGCGGACCGCGTTGTTCAGCGAATCGGCGACATAGAGGTTCGTGCCGTCCGTTGTGATGCCCCGGGGTTGGTTGAACCACGCGGATGTGCCTTGCCCGTCCTTCAGTCCCGCGTTCGTCGCGCTACCTGCGATGGTATCGACCGCACCGGAGGCGATATTGATCCGACGAATGACATTGCCATTAGTGTCACAGATATAGAGGCATTTCCCGTCGGTCGTGATTCCGAGGGGGGAGTCGAAGACAGCCCCAGAGCCGGTACCATCCTGTTCCGCCGCCTGGGCGATTTGGTTGCCTGCCACGAGGGAGACGGTGTACGAGTTTGTGAGTCCCATGCTCCTGACGAGGTCGTTATTGTCATCGGCAATCCAGACAGTCTGCCCATTGCAGGTCAAGTGCCTGGGCCTGCAGAAGCGCGCGGCGCTGCCGTTTCCGTTCGTGCAGTCCGGCCAGACCCCGGCGAGGGTGGAACTCTTGATGCCCGTGTTGTTTACCGCGTCGAGACTGGTGAGGACGCGGATATCTTGGTTTCCCCCTTCGGCGACGTACATGGTCCCGGAATTAACATACACATCGTTCGGGCTATAGAATTGAATGCTCTGCCCATTAACGCCGTCGACGTGGCCCCTTCCCGTGTTGAGACTGCTGCCCGATCCTGCCCACACTGTGCCGCTACCTGATGACGGATTGACCGCGATTATCGAATGGCAGCTTGAGTCGGAGACAAAGAGATAATTATCGAACACCGCTATTCCCTGCGGACCGATGAAAGACGTGCTGTTCAGAGTAATCTTTGTCGAGGTAATGGAGCTAGGTGCTTTAGTGCTTGGATAGCCGCTCCACAGGGTGAATTGATAGATCGCAGCGGGGACCGGGGTGGTGGTATTCCCTGAATCGACGACGAAGAGATCATACGCCGTGCCGACCTTGCTGATAGTGAGGCTCTGCGGGGTCGTGAGACCGGTCGATACAATTGTCGTAACGGTGTATGGCGAAGTGATCGAGATCGTTCGAACGGTCTTGCCATCCTGATCCGTTTCAAAGAGCAAATCAGTATTGGGGTCGTAATACAGTCCCGTCGGGTAATTAAAGGACGCGGCGGTGCCACTTCCATCTGTAGATCCTTTTTCTCCTGAACCTGCGATCGTCGATACGACCGCGCCCACTAATGTTATTTGGCGGATACGCTGGTTATACATATCGCAAACATAGAGATTCGTTGTCCCGTCCGTCGCGATGCCCATCGGGGAGAAGAACAGGGCCCCGGTACCCGTGCCGTCCTGATAGCCGCGTTGAGCAAGGGAGCCTGCGAAGACACTGTAGACTCCGCTTGTGACATTCACCTGCCAAATGACAGCAAATCGTGAGTCGACGACGTACAAATAACTCCCGACTCTGACCGAACTCCTCGGATTCCCGAATGGCGAGGCCGTTCCCGCGATCGTCGTGACCGTCCCGGAAAGATTGAGCGGCGTCCCCTGGATCACTCCGCCCATGAGGCCCTGCGAGCCGTTAATGACGGTGACTATATACTTCACGGACGCACCACTGGCCGGCGTAACCGTATAGACTACGGGCGACGAAAAGTTGTTGGTCGTCGTGCCGCTGGTCTGGGCCGCGCCGTTAACCGTGATGCTCTTGCCTTGGAACTGGAAGGTCGCGACGAGGTTCGTCAGGGGCACCCACTTCGGCACCGTCACTGATATGTTGGTACCGGAGACTGTTCCCGCGACATCGCAGTAGAGCTGGGCATTATTTGACGCGGCAAAACCGAAGATTCCCAGGCTCTTCGCTGTGTCCGCGGCGACCTTGCTTTTAATCCCGTTCATGAAGACGTTCGAGCAGCAGGCTAGCGATACAATGGCGAGAAAGGCAACGGCGGCTCGCCCGACAGCGGTGATACGCTTCATATCAGTTTTTTCCTTCCGCGTCCGGCGTGGCCGCTCCCTGGGGGCTCGGGCCCGGCTCGAGGTCCCTATACTTGGCCGCGAGAGCAGGGGAAATAGCCTTGAGGGCGCTATATTCGGCTCGGGCCTCATCCATGCGCTGGAGGGCCTCGTCGCAGCGCAGTGCCCCCTCGACAGCCACGGCATTCGTCTTTTCCTTACTCTCCGCGCTATGGTAGAGGGCCAGCGCTTCTTTATAGGCGTGCCCCAGGTACCGGACATGGGCGAGGTTGATTATCGCGGGGACGTAGTCTCCGGACTTGCCGGCCGCGGCGAACTGGACGGCGGCATCGTCCAGGCGGCCGTATTGCGCGTAGACGATGCCCAGCTCGTTGCGGGGCCTGGGATCGTCCGGTCGCGCCTCGATCTTCTTTTTGGCCTGCTCGACGCGCGGCGCGAGCTCTTGGTCCACGAAGAGATTGAGCGAGGCCTTGTACGCCGCCTTCATCGCCTGTTCGTCGGGCAGCTTGACGCTCGTCGCGAGGACGGGGATCTGGCCCACGGGCTCGTAGACTAGCCAGCTCTCTTCGACCGGAAGGAACTCGGTCTCGCCCTTGGCGCTCGAATCGCGCCACTCTTGAGCCCCCGTCTTCCATGCGTCGAGAAAGGAATCGGCGCACATGGTCACCTCGACGGGCAGCCAGGTCTTACCGCCCTGGACGATGAGGTCGGTCGGCCTGGAGAAGACCTTCGGGACCCGATCGGGAGGCACTTCGAGCTGCACGGCCGCGTAGATGTGGCCCGGAATCGTGATGAAGGCGGTATGCGCGCCCAACGACTCGAGCAGGGAGCAGTAGAGCGCCGTGAGGTCGCTGCAGTTCCCCGCGCCGTACGACAGCTCTTCCTGCGGGAAGAGCACGGTGTCCACGACATTCGCGTTGTGGAGGATTCCGCTGAAGGGAGTGTTGGGATTGGTCGAGTAGCGCTGCCCTTTGATCCTGAGCGCCTCGTGGAGGACCATCGCCGCGGAGAGCCACTTGTCGACCTCTCCCCTCGGCTGGTCCTCGGCGGCCGCGAGGGCGTTCTTGCTCAACGTGAGCACGAGAGGATCGTTGGGCGTAACGAAGACGGCGGCCTTGCGCGTGTCGTCCCAGGTGAGGCTGTTGCGGTTGTCGATGCGGACTTCCTCGGTGAACTCGTTGGTGTAGGACTTGCCCCGCAGGGTGAAGCTCACGGAGACCTTCCCCGACACCTTGGTCGACTCGGTGATCTTGAGCACCTGCTCGGAAAAGAGCGCCTTGAGGGGCACGTCCTCTTCCGCCCCGGCAGCGAACTTCGGCAGGCTGAATAGGAGTGTGGGGTTGTCCATGTAGCTCGCGACGAAGAAGTTGATCGAGACATCGGTCAGCTCGTCCTTCTCTTGGTTGACCAGCTTGAGGGTGCCGAAGCTCTTGCCGTCGTAGAGCTTGAAGAGGGCGGGGAACACGGGCGAGATGCTCGCGGACGCGATTTTCACGCCCTTCACCGGCAGTGCGCGCAGCCCCAGCCTTACCGTGGTGTAAATCGCGGCCTCGATTCCCGACCACTCGTCGAAGTCATAGCGGTAGGCCGCATCGAGCCCGATGTCGATGCCCTGCCAGAGCCTAAAGTCGAGGGCAAGGCCGCCCTTCACGAAAGGATCGCCGCCCTGCACCGAGCCGTCGGAGAGAAATCCGTACTCATACCCGCCCAGGACCTGGGGTGTGATGGAGAATGGGCCGGCGATCCGCAGGGGGAGCGCAAGGCCGAGCCCGGCATCGAAGACATGGGCGATCTCGAGCCCCGTGGATAGAGGCAGATAGTCGTAGCCCATGTAAAGCCGAGGCTCGACGAGGGGCAGGACGCCGCCCAGTCCGACCGCCAGCTCGGCAGAGCCGCCGAGCTGGCCGAAATAGGACGCATTGTCGCCGAACGGATAGGCCACGCCCGGGACAAGGCTCAAAGAGAGCTCTTCTCCGGATTGGGCCCAGGCGAGGCTTGCGAGGATCATCAAAAAGAAGCAGAGACCAAATCTTCTCCCGCGCCCAGAGGAGGACTGCAGCCTGAATTGCCATTTAGTCATGCCTATACCCCAAGGCGAAAAAAGCTTGCTTGCAAAAAGCTAGGCGGTAATCAATTCGCCTGTGCCGTCACGGTCGAGCTCAGGCCCCCTTCGTTGCCGGCAGCATCGATCGCTGTGACCGCAAAATGATAGTAGTAGTTTGCGTCATTGGCATTGGCAGTCCAGGTAGCTGATGGTGAAGTCGTGGAAAAGGAATTGCTCGTTTTGCTGGGGTTGTTAGTGGTAACACCAGAGGCACTGTTGTATGTATGGTAGACATTGTAAGATACTGCATTTGGAACCGCTGTCCAGGAAAGTTTTATTTTCAACGATCCACCGCCAACCGAAGTCGCGACGACATTCGTCGGAACGAGCGTGGTGCCTGTGACGACCGCGCTAGCGCTGCCTTCGCCATTTGTATTGGTCGCAGTGACCGCAATGTTGATCGGTAGACCATAAGCTGAGGCATCAGGTTGGAATGTCAATGGAGACGAATTCGATGTTTCCGTTTGGGCCGAACTATTGTTTACTGGTGAAGATCCATCTTCGGTATAATAGACGGTGTATGAACTCGCCCCTGATACGGCATTCCACGATACTGTAATTGTTGAGATTGTCGATCCCGAAACCGTGACCCCAGTTGGGGCTCCCGGAGTCGACGTATTAGATGAACCATCACCTCCGATACCGCCGAGCGAGCAGGAAATGCAGACTCCCATGAATAGCGAAATGATAAAAAGTGCGGCGAATCCATGTGGTTTGAGCAATTTACTTTCCATATAATCCTCCAAAAACACACTGGGAGTTCAATATGAGCGAACAACTCCTCTATATATGGACTATACCCCGCAATATGTGGTACCGCATGCGTAATAATTACGTATTTTCACTTCTGGTGGCCCGCTCTTGACGGCTTGCGATCTTGATAGAATAATTACTATTACAGTATATTTACATGGAGAAAAAATGGAGGAATACGGGGATCTGCCCTGGCCGAAAATCCACGAGTATCTGCTCCAAATCGGTTCATGCCGGACTATAGATGCATTGATGCGCACTGCCGTTTCCGAGGCCGATAGAGTGATTCACGCGGATGCCGTGGGAATCTTTAGGAACCAAGACGGAGTCTGCCTCGAATTGGACGGCGCCTCCGAAGCGGCGCAGGCTTCCTACAATGATTATTATAGAATCACACAGCCTGTCTTTCTGATAGGAGGCGGAACCCACTGCGATCTCGATTTTTTCCTTGCCAATCCGATAATGCGATGGGACAGGCACCAAGACTTGGAATATGCGGTCGATTTCATGCTCCCCAACGGATGCTACAAGACTCTCGCGCAAGGCTTCGACCATGAGCCCATTTCCCTGTCTATTCAAAGGTCAAGGACATCCCCGGATTTCTGCGACACGGACGTACAGCTCCTGCGCATCCTGAATCAGCACCTCAACAATTTTTATGGTTGCCTGGAGAAAAAGGACGATCCTGACGATGCCATCCGGGGGGTTGAACAAATTGCGGAGCATTTCGGGCTCCTCTCGCGGCGCGAGGCCGAGATATGCTACTTCGTGGCCCGGCGGCTGAGCAACGCGGAAATCGGAAGCAGCCTCTTCATCAGCCGCAGGACGGTCGAGAAGCATCTGGAAAGCATCTTCGACAAACTAGACCTGAAATCGCGCGATGAGCTACGGAAAAAGCTGGGCCAGTCCGTTCATTATCTCTGGAGCCCCGAGACGGCAAAATAGTTCGGATTTCATTCATTTGTTTTTCAACAACTGCGCGACCTCTCTCCTCATGTTCTCGAAGGCGAAGTCGTAGGCAGTCGCCCTGCTTTTCGAGACTAGCTTCGTGTTGGCATTCGCGGCGAGGAGCAGCTTGACTATTTGCATATTCCCTCGCCCCGCGGCAAGCATGAGCGCGGTCTGCCCGTATTTGTCCGTCTCGTCCACTTTTGCCTTGGCGTCTATGAGTAGTTGGACAATCGAGGCGCTTTCGCAATCAACAGCGATCATGAGAGGTGTCATGCCATTGCGATCTTTATAGTCGAGGCCTCCCTCTGATCCAATAATCGATTTTATAAGCTCGATGTCTTTTTTCTTTATGGCGGTTATAAGGTCCATTATGCTTTTTTCATGATGATGAGTACGAACATGGCGATCCCCGCGGCCAGGGCTGCGCATGAGCTTATCGTCAGCCACAGCGCGCCAGTTTTGGCCGAACGAATTAGCTCTTTCTCGCTCTTTATGGAAATAATGAGGCGTCGATTATGTTCCCCGCTCTTGCCGATGCGTAGAGCTCCACCCGTATCACCGACTTCGCCGAAGACATAGCCCAAACGCTCAACGGGCAGGCTCTTCTCCTCTAGGCGATACCCGATCGTCCGGCGTCCGCCAGTGCCTGCGATGATGTTATTAAGGACAAAGGTCCCGATGCTGAAACCGTCTTCTCCCGGTTGAAACTTCGACATAGTCGTATCGAGGTGAAATTCCGCCCCCGCAGGATCGACTTCAAGTTCTCCGGAACCGTCGTCCAGCGAAAAAACGCAACTACGAGAATTCAAGGACACATTTTCTGTTCCCCTGCGAGTCCGAGTTTGGCTCGATCCGTCATTGTTCCTCTCGACATAGGTCTCCTCGTATTCCCTGACGACCTTTGTCTCGTAGTGAACGCATTTAGTCCCGGAGAGCTCGGCGTCGAGCGGTGTTGCGCATTTGATTGTTCCGCTGAGTTCGGCGTATTTGGAGAAGCTTCCTCCTCCGATTTCGTCGGCGACGCCCTTGGCCTCGGCTCTTATCGCGGAGGCTGTCGTTTTTTCCGTCCCCGCTATCGATACCGCTTTCCCGGCCATAACGCGACTTATGACGAACAGGGCAATGGCGACAAGAGATAGAATTATCCCGGCTACCAGCATGCGGACCCCCCTCGCCTGTTATTCTAATATAGTGTTCGCGAGGGCGCAACTGCGGCATCTTAGCCGCAGGCGGGCCTGGAAGGCCCGCCTGCGCTTAACTAGTCGGCGATCAGTAGACCGTCTTCCACTCTTCGATGTTCTTTGCGTCGAACTTGAAGGGAGGCCCAAGGAGGACTTCGGTGCCGCCGTCGGGAGCCGCGGTGATGGTGTAGTCTCCGAGGCGCGCGGCGGAGAATTTATCGCCGATCTTGCCGGAGATCTTGCCGTTTACGAGGGCCGTAGCCGTGTATGCGCCGAGATAGCCTACGTCGATCGGGTTCCAGAGGTACATATAGGGACAGACGCCGTTCTCGATATAGGTCGCCATCTCCGAGGGCAGACCCAGGCCGGTCAGGAAAACCTTCCCTGTAAGCCCCTTGTCGGTAAGGACCTTGCCCGCGGCGGCGATGCCTACGGTGGTCGGAGCGATGATGCACTTGAGGTTCGGGTAGCTGCGGAGCAGGCCCTCGGCCTCGGAGACGGACTTGTCGCGGAGATCGTCGCCGTAGGCGACTTTCACGAGTTTTACGTTTTTGTACTTGGCGAGCGTGAGCTCTTTCTTCATATAGTCGATCCAAAGGTTCTGGTTCGTGGCCTGGCTGGTCGCGGAGAGGATCGCTATTTCGCCCTTGCCGCCGATCATGTCGTATGCGCCCTGGATGAGGGTGCGGCCGATCTTCTCGGAGTCGGCTTGGTTGACGTGGGTGAGGCGGCTCTGCGCGTTGACGCCGGAATCGAGCGAGAACACCTTGATGCCCGCGTTCATGGCTTTGGCGAGGACGGGCTGGAGCGCATCGCGGTCGTTGCCGACGATGCAGATGGAGACGACTCTCTGCGCGATGAGCTGGTCGATGATCTGGATCTGAGCCTCGGCGGTGGGGGCGTCGGGAGCGCGCAGGATCGCCTCGAGCTTCTGTTCCTCGATGCCTTGCTTGAACCCGGCCATCTCCTTCTCGCCGTAGGGATTGCCCGTGTTCTTGAAGACGATGGCGTACTTCTGCGCCGCGAGGCTTGTCGTCGCGATGGCCATGACCGCGAGGATCATGACGGCCTTACCGAAGGACTTTCTCATTTTCCCTCCTCTTATCACTTCACGCCCGAGGCCTTGCCCCCCGCGATCATTTTCGCGTTAGGTGACGCCGGGCGGCGATGCCCGTTTCCGATCCGAAGGTTCAGCACTAATACCGAGAGGATGAGGAGCGACCCGATCACTATAAGGAGCACGTTCGCCTTGATGTTGACGAGCCCGAGGCCGTAGGTGAGATAGCCGATGATGAAGACCGAGAGTATCGGGCCCCCGATCCTCCCCGAGCCGCCCGCGGTGCTGATGCCGCCGAGCACGACCATCGCGATCACCGAGAGCTCGTAGCCCGAGGCGACGTTGGGCCTCGTGGAACCCATGCGGGAGGTGAGGAAGACGGCCGTGAAGCCCGCCATAAGCCCCGTAAGCGAGAATACGGCGATCATGACGGAGTCGGTCTTGATCCCCGAATAGCGCGCGGCCGTGAGGTTGTTGCCCATCGCGAAAACCTTGCGCCCAAAGCTCGTCTTGTGCAGGAGCAGGCCGAAGGCGAGCGCGCATAGGGCGAAGGCGATGAGGATGAAGGGGATCGGGCCTATCGATCCCCAGCCGAGGAAGGAGAACCACTTGGGGAATTGGCCGGAAGCCCGGTCCTCGAGTATGACGTAGGCTATGCCTCGATAGACGGTCATCGTCGCGAGGGTGACTATCATCGCGGGGAGCTCCTTGAACTTCGTCAGGATGAGGCCGTTGATGAAGCCGCAGAGCGTGCTGACGGCGAGGCAGAGGATTATCGCGAGCGGCATGGGCAGTCCCGCATTGAAGGTCGTCGCCATGACCACGGCCGAGAGGGCCGCGGTGGAGGCGACCGATATGTCGATCTGGCCCAGGATGATGACGAAGGTCATGGGCAGGACGAGGAAGGCCATATCCAGGAAGGAATTTGTGGCGCCTACCAGGCTCCCGAGGTTGAGGTAGTACGGCGAGAGCAGGCTGTTGACGACGTTGATGGCGATAAAAATGACGACGAGGAGCCACTCCCATTGGAAGAAGAACTTTTTGAGGCTCCTCGGCTCCTCTATGCTGATGCTTCGTTCTGACATCTTTTCGCCCCTATATGGCGCGCTTGCGCAGCGCGTTCCTTTGGCTGTTGCGCTTCACCAGCACGTTCATGATTATGGCCGCGAGAATGACGACGCCCTGGATGAACTGCTGCCAGAAGGGAGACACGTCGATGAGGGGCAGCGCGTTGTTTAGCATGCCTAGGAGTATGGTCCCGAGGATGAGCCCCGATACCTTGCCCGAGCCTCCCGTCACGCTGGCGCCGCCGAGGACGCAGGCCGCTATGACGCTCATCTCGTAGCCGACCGCGGTGTCGCCCTGGGCGGAGGCGAACTTGCTCACCCAGAGCACTCCCGCGAGACCCGCGAGCGCGCCCATAATTGCGTAGGCGAGCCATACCAGCTTGCGCCGCGGAATGCCCGATACATCGGCGGCCTCGGGATTCGAGCCGACGGCGTAGAGCCTGCGCCCCGTTCTCGTATGGGAGAGGAAGTACCAGGCGATCACGAAGATGACGACGGCTATCGCGATCAGGTTGTTCACGCCGAAGGTGGTGCCCATCGCTATATTCTTGAAGCCGTCGGACATCTGGTAGGCGCTTACCCAGGCTCCCTTGCTCTCGATATACGTGATTCCGCGGACGATGTTCATCATGCCGAGGGTCGCGATGATGGGCAGTATGTTGAACCTCGCCACGAGCAGGCCGACGACGGTCCCTACGGCCAGGCCCACGAGCAGGCCTTCGAGGATGGATAACGACGGGCTGATCGTCGGAACCGCGGCGACGGTGAGCGCGCTCGTCATGCCCGCAAGGGCTATCGTCGCGCCGATCGATAGGTCGATGCCTCCCGTGATGATGGTGAGCATCATGCCGACGGCAAGGATGCCGAGGATCGCGGCATTGGCGAGGAGGTCCTTGATGTTCTCTATGGACAAGAAGCTCGAATTACGCATCTGGAAGATCGCGCATAGGAGCGCGATGAAGACGAGGAGCCCGATCTCGCGGAAGCCCTCTCCGCCTCTGCGAGCGACGAGGCGGGCCGCGATGCCCCTCCGCTCGCTCGCCGTTTCTGCTTTGCTGCGGGTACTCATGCGCTCTCCGCCGCCGATACATCGGCGAGCGCCATCGCGGCGCTCAGTATCTTCTCTTGGTTCGCCTCTGAGGTCTCGAGTATCGCCGAAACGCGTCCCTCCCGCATCACGACGATACGGTCGCTCATTCCCAGCACCTCCGGCATCTCCGAGGAGACCATGATTATCCCGTAGCCTGCCTCGGCGAGCTCGTTCATGATGTCGAAGATGGCCGTCTTGGCCCCCACGTCGACGCCCTTCGTAGGCTCGTCGAGTATGATCACCTTCATGTCCCCGGTGAGCAGCTTGGCTACGATGACTTTCTGCTGGTTGCCGCCCGAGAGCGTCGCCACGAGATCGTGGACGCTGTTGGCCTTGACTTCCAGCCTCTCGGCGAGCTCCTTGGCCTTCGCGTTCTCGCGCTTCCGGTCGAGCCATCCGAACCTCGAGAAGCGATCGAGGCTCGGAAGAGTCACGTTGGCCGCTATCGCCCACTCGAGGACGAGGCCCTGCTTGAGCCTGTCCTCGGGAAGGTAGCCGATACCCTTGGCCAGGGCCTCGGCCGGATGGACCGCGTGAAGCTCCTCGCCGTCCAGGAAGACCCTGCCGCCGTCGGCTCTCGTGATGCCGTAGATCGCTTCGCAGACCTCCGTCCTACCGGCCCCTACAAGGCCCGTCATCGCCAGGATCTCGCCTCTTCGCAGGGAGAAAGAAACGTCCTTGAAGAAACCCGCGCGCGAGAGGCCCTCGACCCTGAGGATTTCCCTTCCGATGGCGGCCCTGCGCTTGGGGAAAAGCTGGGTGATCGAGCGCCCGACCATCGCGACGATGAGCTCGTCGCGGCTGATCGAAGCGACGTCCCAGGTCCCGACGTAGCGGGCGTCGCGGAAGACTGTCACCCTGCTCGCGAGGCGATACATGTCCTCGAGCCTATGCGAGATGAAGATTATGGAGGCGCCGTGATCGCGCAGGGACTCGGCTATCCTATAGAGGTCTTCGCTCTCGCGCTTGGTGAGGGGAGCGGTGGGCTCGTCCATGATGATGATGCGAGCGTTGGCCGAGAGCGCCTTCGCGATCTCGACGATCTGTTGCTGGGCCACCGAGAGATTGCCCATGATCGACTTTGGGCCGAAGTCGGCGTCGAGCCTCTCGAGGAGCTCTCCGGCCTTCGCGTACAGGTCCTTCCAGTTGATCCGCCGAGTCAGCCTATTGACCTTCTCGTGACCGATAAAGATGTTCTCGGTCACCGAAAGGTCGGGGTAGCAGGTGACGTGCTGGTAGATGGCGGCGATGCCTAGGGCCTGCGAATCGAGCGGGCCTCGGATCGAGACGGCCTTGCCGTCCAGGAGGATCTCTCCGGAGTCGGGCTGGTAGACTCCCGTTATGATTTTTATGAGAGTCGACTTTCCCGCCCCGTTTTCGCCCATGAGGGCATGGATTTCGCCTTTTTTGAGTTCGAAGTCGACCTCGTCGAGGGCTCGAACTCCGGGGAAGGTTTTCGTGATGCCCCGCAATTCCAGAATGGTATCCGACACGCCGCAACGCTCCTTGCCTTTAGCAGATTCTCTTGCACTCGATTCCCAATAGGGCGGCGAGCTTCTCTAATTCGTCCGCAGCTCGGCCTACCCCGATCGCGCAGTGGTGGGCGGGCCCCGCCTTCGACCACTTCTCGACGAACTCGCGGGCGCCGATGTCGAAGCGGTAGCGGCTGTTCGTGTTGCCGATCTGCAGGACCGGCCCGGGGACCGATTCGCCCTCCGCGACGAGGAGAAAGGTCGAGCCGCCTGGCCCTTGCACGACCGAGAGGAAGGTCACGGGGCCGTTACGGACGCTCATCTGTATGGACAGGCCCTTGCCCGGCTTCCCATGGTAGACGGGCAGGGGCACGAGGCGAACCTCGCCCTCGGCTATCGCCGGGTGAGCGGGGCCATCGTGCCCCCAGAGCACCACGTCGTCCTCGAAGTCCACGACGTAGAGCTCCGAGAACGAGCCGCCTGCGCCGAGGGCGTCCAGCGCCTTCATGGCCAAGACGTTCTTGACCTCGCACTCGCCTGCGACCGGTATGTGATGGGCGGTGAGAAGGGTGTTCCCGGCGATGACGGAGGTCACGATATCCTCGTGCTCGTTGCCGGCCGTTCCCTCGTAGTAGTAGGCGAGGCCGCCCAACTCGTTGTCGGAGCATAGGCGATCGAGGGCGCAGGATGTGCGCGCCGCCCGCTCGAGCTCGGGTCGCTCGCATTCGGGCGAGATCGAGAACTCCGCCCGGAACTGGACCAGCTTGCGCTCTACCGCCTCGGGCCCGACGCCGTCGCGGTCCCGCTTGAGCTCGTCCATTTCGAGGATTTGGAAATGGCAGCCGAAAGTCCCGGCGAGGCGCGTCACGTCCGTGTAAACGTCGAGCATGCCGCAGTAGTAGTGGCCCAGGATGCCGATTCGCGAGTCCCTGAGGACCCGCTTCGCTTCGATCGCGCGAAGCCATGCGCCTATCTGTTCCCAAGCGTAGCGCTCCTCCAGATACCCGGTGACGAGGTGGTAGTCCACGCCGCAGTTGTTGAACACATTGGCGATCTCCGGTACAGAGCAGGCCTGGCAATTGGCGAGCCATTCCCCGGTCATAAGCCCTCGATCGCCCAATGCATTTATGGCCTCGTAGTTTATGGCGCTCGCCGGCTGGAGGCCGAGGACGATGATAGGAACCTTGACGCGCTGAGCTATCGGCAGGACCGTATGCGAGAGCGCGTAGGTGGATATATAGAGGAATACCGCTTCCACGCCCGCGGCGTTGAAGAGCTCCGCGGCCGCTATGGCCTTCTCCGGGCTGTCGACGAGGCCCGCATCCGTAAGCGAGGCGCCTGTCTCGCGGATACGGGAGGCTATATATGACTGGTACCCGAGGAGCCTTTCCTTCAGACCCTTGAATTGCGGCCAATAGGTATCGAGGCCGACGCCGAAGAGGCCTATCTTCGCTCCAATCTTGTCCATAAACCGATTATTGGGCCGTTCTCCGTTACCGTAAATGGACGATACTTGCGCCTTGATGCATTAAAACTTGCCCTCCGTCGCCGGGTAGGCTATAAGGGAGGCATGGTCGAATCCACCCCCGACTCGAAGCAGAGCTTCTTCCGCTATCTTACCTCGAGCGAAGAAGACGAGAAGTGGCAGATCGTGTGCACCGACGCGGGACACAACGAGATAGGCCCGTGTACGGACTATCCGCCCCACAAGAACGCGCATCCGAAATCCTTCAAGTCGGTGGCGGTCGGCAGGGTCCTGAGCGAATACCAAGTCATTTACATCACGAAGGGCTCGGGTTTCTTCGAGACCAAAGGCCTCAGGCTGTCCGTGAACGCGGGTTCGATAATGCTCCTTTTCCCCGGGGTGGCCCATGTCTATAAACCCGCATATGATATCGGCTGGACTGAGTATTGGGTCGGCTTCCGGGGTCCCTACGCGGATAAGCTGCAGGGAAACGGCTTCATCTCGCCGGATAAGCCCCTCTACGACATAGGACTCCGTTCCGACATCGTCGCCCTCTTCGCCCGCATCCTCGACCTCGTCAGAAGCCAGGAGCCCCTCTACCAGATCAGGGCGAGCTCCGCCGCGCTGTGCCTGATGGCCGAGATACTCGCCTACGACCGGATAGCCGCCCAGCCTAGCCAGGCCGAGAAGCTCGTCCAGAGGTCCAAGTTCCTCATGGAGGAGCGGATCTATGCCGAGGTGGACCTCGCCGCGATTTGCGAGAGCCTCGGCGTGAGCGCTTCTCGCCTCAACGAGCTTTTCAAGGCTTATACGGCGATGACGCCCTATCAGTACTTCATAGGCATCAAGATGCAGAAGGCCAAGGAACTCTTGGGCGGGGGCGAGAGCTCGATCAAGGAAGTCGCCTTCCGCCTCGGTTTCAAGGACGAGTACTACTTCTCCCGCCTCTTCAAGAGCAAGATCGGGGTCTCTCCTTCTCAGTGGGCGAGGACCGAGCTAGAGTAGCTTCGCCGTCGCTCGACCGTCGTCGACAGGCGGTCGTTGCCCCTGCGAAACCTCAGCGTCATCGCGCTGCGCGCCGGAAGTACGGATATCTATGCGCGAGCCGGAGCGGCGGCCGATTGCGCCAAGGGCGCCGAGGTCGAGCTCTCGCCGGGAAGGTATCACCTCTTCGGCAAAAGAGCGGGCCCCGGGTCCAGAGCTTTGGCTGGGCTCTAGGCCGAGGATTTCAGTGCGTCGCGGCGACGGCCACGGTTTTGCTCCCCCCGAACAGGCGCTGCAGTTTCCTCTTGTTCTCGGAGAAGCCTATAACGATGAGGAGGAAGGCGCCGAGCACTGAGTTTTGCAGCGTCGAGGGGAGGCCGACGGCCATGAAGCCGAGGAAGATCATGTTGATCGAGAGCTCGCCGATAAAGATGCCCAGCGGGAGACTGCAGACGTTGAGCAGCTGCATGCCGATGATCATTCCCATCATGGGCATGAAGACCATGCTGAAGCTCGACATGGCGAGCTGGGCAGCGACAGTGCCCGCATAGCTGACGTTGAGTATGGAGACTACGCCGATGAAGAAGCCCCCCACTACGTAGGTGAGAGCCTTTGTCAGCCCGACCTTGACGCCCATGTTTTTGGCGACGAGCTCGTCCCCGCCGACCGCCCGCACATGGTAGGCGAATTCGGTTCTATAAAAGATCAGAGTGAATATTCCGAAGACGAGGGCGCCAATGGCGACTGTCCACAGGGGAGAACCGAGGATGGTGAGCGAGGAGCCGAGGGAGATGAAGTTCTGGCTGCCCGAGAGGGAGGAGCCGGCAACCTCGTAGATGAGGACCATTCCGAGAGAGATGACGAAGGACGGTATGCGCAGGGCCGTGTAAAGGCCGCCGGTGATGGCGCCGAGGATCATGCCCGAGGCGACGCATCCGACGATGAGGCCCGGCAGGCCGAACCGCATGGCGCACAGCCCACCGATGATGCTCGAGAGGACTATCTCCGAGCCCATGCTGAGGTCGAAGAGCCCCGCGCCCATGCCGAAGCACATGCCTAGGGCGAGGATGGAGGGGACGATCGTTTGTGTGACGATGACGATCGCGCTGTCGATATTTCCGAAGCGGCGTGGCGCAAGGACCAAGAATACGATATAGATCATCGCCGGTATGAGGATAACCTGCAAGACCCTCGCAATCCGCTTTATTCCGTCACTTTTCAATTTATCTTCCTCCATCCCTATTCAGCTTACTTTACGAGATCCTTGTGGCGCTTGATGACATCGTCGATCGAGTAGCTCGCTGCGAGCTTCTGCAGCGACTCCGGCGTGACATTCGGGTTGAAGGCCTTGAGCATGAGGCTCCTGATCTCGTCCTCGGTGTACACCGGAACCGCACCCTCTACGTACTTGAAGTATTTGGCCGACTCGTCGGCGGACTTTATATACATGAAGTTTACGGTGAGCGAGAATGGAGTCCTAGAGAGGGGCTTTCCCATAACGGCGTTGACAGCCATGGCGGTCGCGAACATCGGGTCGACTACGAGGTGGCCGCCAGCGGTGGCGTGCATCGTGTTCGCCTTGAAGGCCTCGGTCATCTCGGCATAGAAGTCGATGCGCGCGAGCTTGACCTTGCCTGCTTTACCGTGGTTGTCGAGGCCCTTGAGCAGCGCTGGCACGATGCCGGTGACGGTCGAGGCAACGACAAAGACGCCGTCGAGCTCGGGGTAGGTCGCGAGCAGGCTCTCGATCGCCTTGGTGGCGTCGCTGGCCTGCTGGATATTCCGGATCTCTCCGACAACCTTAATGCCGAACTCGGCGGTGGCCTTCTTGATGCCCGCCTCGCGGCGCTCGGCCGTAGTGTCGCCCTTGGGAATGGTGATGAGGGCGAGGTTCTTCACTCCCTGCTGGGCGAGCATCTTCGTGATGTTGTAACCGGCGGCGGTCTCGTCTTCGTAGCAGTTTCCGACATAGTAGGGGGAGGCCTCGACGAGCTTCTTGATCTCGGGGTCGTTGATGGTCCTAAAGGAGATGGCCCAGTAGACCTTCGCCTCCTCGCACATCTTGGTCACGCGGGGAAGCATTGAATCGGCCATCGGCATCACGATGAGGCCCTGGGCCCCGGCGGTGATGAGACGCTCGACGCTGGCGATGGAAGCTTCGGGGCTGGAGGCCGTGGGCGTGTCGGTAATGACGTCACCGCCTGCGGCCTTGACGACCGTCTTTTCGATGTTCGTGATCGCCAAGAGTGTCGGGTCCGTGCTCGGGAAAGTGGCGATGCCGAACTTGAACTTGCCCTCGGCGCTCGCACTGAGTACGCAAGCCAGGGCGCAGACGACCGCGAAAAGTGATCTCTTCATAGGGCCTCCTATAAAAAATCTATCGATCATTTGATCACCGCCGTGTTGGTCCGGTCGAAGGACAGGGCCACGGCGACGATGAAGATGACTCCCTTCACGAGCTGCTGGACGAGGGTACCGAGGCCCCACATGGTCATGCCGTTGACGAGGATGGCGACCATAACACTGCCGATGAAGACGCTGCGGAACTTCGAGTTGGCGCCTCCTGATATCGGCATACCGCCGAGAAGCAGGGCGTTCAACGCGTCCATCTCGAGCCCGCCTCCCGTGATGGCCGTCGCGGTGCCGGAGCGAACGACGGCGAAGAATCCTACGATTCCGGCGGTGAGGCCCGTGGCCATGAATGACAGTATCTTCATCTTCCTAACCGCAACGCCGGATTGGATCGCGGTGTCGATTCGCGAGCCGATCGCCTTGCTGTGCTTGCCGAAGCGCGTGAACTCGAAGGCGATTGCGCCGACGGCGAGGAGGACGATGAGGGTTCCCAGCTTCAGGAGGGTGTTGTCCCAGGAGAGCATGGAAAGGGGTAACCCTATGTTCCCCGAGTCCAGGACCTGGAGTACGAGGCCTCCGAGCATGAAGGACATGGCCAGGGTCGCGATGAAGGAGGGGACGTTCAGGATCGCATGGACGATGCCATTCACCGCGCCCACGACGAGGCCTACGAGGAGAGCTACCGGGGCGGCGAGCAGGGGATCGATGCCAGCCGCCCGCGCAGCCAGGGCGGCCGCGAAGCCCGCGACGGCTCCCATCGAGAAGTCGAGGTTGCCCTGGGCGATGACGAAGGCCATGCCGCAGGCGCCGATCGCCGTGTAGAATATCTGGTTGACGAGCGGCATGAAGTTGCGCGGCGCCAGGAGCCGCCCATGATTCACGGTGTCGAAGAATACGAGTATGAATATGAGGCCGAGATAGGGGATGAAGGCTTTGAGGAAGCGCTTGGGCGCTTCCCCTTTGGCCTTTGTCCCCGTGTAGTTCCTGGCCGCCGAGGCCGCGAATTCGCTAACCATAGTGCCACCTTCCCTAGATCATGTACTCGATGACGACGGCCTCCGAGAGGCTTTCGCTCCTCTCGAACTCCTTGGAAATGGCCCCATCCTTGAACACGATGATCCGGTCGCTCATCCCGATCAGCTCGGGCAGCTCCTCCGAGATCATCATGATCGACTTGTCCTGGAGCCTGAGCTCCGTGAGAAGCTTGTAGATGGCCGCTTTCACACCGACGTCGATGCCCCGGGTCGGGCAGTCGAGGAGGAGAATGTCCGAGCCCTTGCCCAGCCACTTGCCGAGGGAGACCTTCTGCTTGTTGCCGCCGCTCAAGTGCATGCAGAACTGATTGAGCGACCCCAGTTTGATATCGAGCTTGCCCACCCACTCGTTCGTGAAGCTGCGTTCTGCCTTCGGCGTGATGAAGCCACCGCGTCCGATCTGGCCTAATGAGGGCAGGCAGAGGTTGTCGCGGACGCTCGCCGCGACCATGAGCGCTTCCTTGTCGCGGTCCTTGGACACGTAGCCGATCCCTGCGGCTATCGCGGCGCGCGGGCTGTCGATCCTGGCGCCGCCGGCCGTCTTTACGCTTCCCCTCTCCGGGGCGACGAGTCCGTACATCGCGCGGCCGAGCTCGTGCATGCCGCTCTCGGTGAGGCCGCCGATGCCGAGGATCTCGCCCCTATGTAGCTCGAGGTTCACATCCCTGATAGCGCCGACGGAGAGTCCCTCGACCCTAAGGGCGACCTCGCCCTGCGTGCTCTTTCCGTAGTCATCGCGGTAGAAGGCACCCTTGATCTCGCGGCCGATCATCCTGCGGCGGATCTCCGAGGGCTCGAACTGGGGCTTGTCGAGGGTGCCCGTCAGCGTCCCATCGCGCAGGATCGTAAGTCGGTCGCAGCGCGTCATGATCTCGTCGATGTCGTGGGAGATGAAGAGCACCGATCCGCCCGAGCCCCGCAGTCTGTCCATGATCGTGTAGAGGATATCCCGGCCCTTCTGGGTCAGGGCGGTAGTGGTCTCATCGACGATGAGGAGCGAAGGATTCGCGTGGAGAGCGCGGGCTATCTCGACGAGCTTCTTGTCCTCGAAGGAGAGGAGGTCGATCCGGTCGGCGGAGCTTATGTGCCCGGCGCCGATCGCCTCGAGCGCCATGCGCGCCTCGGCGAGCATGGCGCCCACGTCGAGGAGGCCCGCTTTTGCGAAGCGGCGCTCCTTTCCGAGGAAGATATTTGCTGCTACTGTGATTCCCGGGATGGTTCCCATCTCCTGGACTATCATCCCGACGCCGCTCGAGTTCGCCTCGAGCATCGAGAAAGGGCGGTAGGGCTTATCCGCGAAGAACATCTCTCCGCCGCTTGCGCGCTGGGCCCCCGCGACGATCGAGGAGAGGGTGGATTTGCCCGAGCCGTTCTCGCCGATGAGGCCGTGGACCTCCCCCCGCCTAACCTCGACCGAAACGCCCTTGAGGGCCTTTGTCGGACCGAAGTCTTTGGTGATCGCGTTGGTACGCAGGAGTATCTTGTCGCTCATGGCCTCGCCTTCCATTCGGCGGCGTATTCGAAGCGATAGGAGCCGGAGCCGATCTCGAGCTCGACTCCCTCGGGGCCTTGAACCGCCGAAACCACACCCGGGGCGCCGCTCGCTGCCTTGCCTCCCTCGAAGACCCCCCCGAGCTTGGCGCCGCGCAGCTTCACCGTCGCCCTCGCCGAAGGCGGGACGGTGACATCCACGCTGACATTCCCGTCCGATCGCTTCCAGCCCGCGGCCGCTTTCCCATACGCCGAGCGGTAGCTCGCCCTGGCCCACTCGAGTCCGCAGTCTAAGTCGGGATCGACGAGAATCTTCGCGTAACCGGGCGCCGCCTGGTCGAACCCGGCGATCTTGCGGTAGAGCCAGTCGCCGACGCAGCCGAAGGCGTAGTGGTTGTACGAGACCTTCATCACCTTGCCGCTCGGCGTTATGGCCTGCCATGCCTCCCACATTGTCGTCGCTCCCTTTTCAACCTCATAAATCCAGGAAGGGCAGCCGCTTTGGAACAGGAGCTCCCGCGCAACATCGATATGCCCTGAGTCGCAGAGCACGTCCATGAGGAAGGGAACGGAGAGGAAGCCCGTGTCGAGCTTGCCTTCATTGGCCTTTATTAGGTCGAGGAGCTGGGCCACGAGGGCTCCGCGCTTATCCTCGGGGACCATGTCGAAGGCGAGCGCAAGAACGTAGGCGCCCTGGAGGTGGAGCGGAAGTTTGCCGTCGGCCCCGACGTACTCCTTATAGAAGGCATCGCGGACTTTGCGATTGAGCTCATCGTAGTTTTTTGCCTCGGCTTCTTTGCCCAAGACCTTCGAGATCCTGGCCATGAGATACGTCGAGTGAGCGTAGAAGCAGGTCGGGATTAGCTCCTTGGTCAGAAAAGCGCTCTTCATCATGTCGACTTCGCCGGTCGCCATGTCTATGCTCACGCTCGGCGTGAGCCAGTCCCCGAAGTGGAAGCCCGTGTTCCATAAGTACTTCTGCCGCTCGATCCGTTCGGGGTCCTTGCTCTCGAAGCCCTCGGGAACGTTCTCTCGCGCCGTCTTCTCGATGTAGGCGACCCAGCGGCGCATAGTTTCGTAATTCTCCTCGAGGACGCGTTTGTCGCCGTACTTCTGGTAGAGGACCCAGGGCACGATCACCGCCGCATCGCCCCAGCCCGCTGAGGAGTTGCCCAATTCGCCCAGACTGTAGGACTTTAGGAAGGGCACGACCATGGGGACTTCTCCGTTGGGAAGCTGATCGACCGCGACATTGCGCAACCAGCGGGAGAGGAAGGGGCCGACGTCCATGTTGAAGCAGGCGGTGGGCGCGAAGATCTGAATGTCCCCCGTCCAGCCGGCCCGCTCGCGCTGGGGGCAGTCGGTGGGGATGGAGAGCATATTGCTCCTCTGGCTCCAGAGGATGTTCTCCTGCAGCCGGTTCAGGCGGGGGTCCGAGCACTCGAAGCTCCCGGTTTTTTCGAGGGCGGAGGCCAGGACCACGCCCGTGAAGTCGGCGGGATTGACCTTCCCGGGGTAGCCAGTCACCCTCACGTAGCGGAAGCCATGGAAGGTGAAGCGGGGCTCGAAGCTCTCGACGCCTCCCTTGGTCACGTAGGCGTCGCGCTGGTCCTTGTGGCGACCCATGATGTTCATGAGGAAGTTGCACTCCTCGTCGAGGATCTCGCTGTGCTCGAGTCCGATCGTGATGCCGGCCTTGGCTCCCTTTACTCGAATGCGGACGCGGCCCGCGAAGATCTGGCCGAAGTCGATCACCGTCTCGCCTTTGGGCGTGACGAGGCCCCTCTGCGCCTTCAGCTCCTGCACCACCTTCACGCCCTCGCCGTACTGGGCGACCAGGGGGCCGAGCTCCTTGCCGATTGCCTCGACGGCCTTCCAGGAAGAATCGTCGAAGCCCGCCGCGCTCCAGCCGGTCTTCTCATAGCCCGAGTCGTAGCGCTCGCCTATGAAGATGTCCGAGTAGCGCAGGGCTCCATCGGAGAACTTGAAGGACTCGTCGGAGGCGATCGTCTCGATCCTCCCGTCCTCGTACTCGACCTCGAGCTGCGCGAGGAGTCCGAGCTTGTCGCCGTAGTGGCAGCTATCGCCCATCATGCCTACGCGGCCGGCCCACCAGCCATCGGCGAGGATGGCGCCGAGACAGTTCGCGCCCTCGCAGACAAGGGGCGTGACATCGTAGGTCTGGTACATGAGATAGCCCTGGTAGGCTGTCATCTCAGGGGCGAACTCGATGTCACCGACCCGCGAGCCGTTGAGCTCGAGGGCGTACAGACCATGGGCGGTCGCGTAGAGCCTAGCGCGCGCCACTTTGCCCGAGACCGCGAACTCGCGCCGGATGTAGGGGCAGGGAAGGAGCTCGGGATGGTCCCCTCCCGCATCGAGATCCTTGTAGTTCATCATCTGTCGGATGTCCAGCTTCGGCTCGGTGCGTACCGGGCTCTGGACTGGCTCGATCCAGTGCGCCTTCCAGTCTGACTTCTCGAGAAGGCCCATCTCCCAATAGGAGGGCTCGCTCCAGTCGCTCTCGCCCCCGCTCGCAGCCTTCACCTTGACGCGCCAGTAGTAGCGCCTTTTCGAGGCGAGAGCCGAGCCTTGGTACTCGACGTGAATTGGGCTCGATGAGGCCACTTCGCCCGAGTCCCAGGCATAGGGGCCAGAGCCCGCGAGGGCCTTGAGCGACTCAGCGACTTGGACCCTGTACGACGCCTGCGCCTGGCCGCGCTCGGAGGAGGAGAGCTCCCAGCTCAAACGAGGTTTCCTGATATCGATGCCTAGAGGCTTATCCATGTATTCGCAGCGAAGCCGCCCTACACTCATGCCCATGCGCGTCCTCCCGAGACTGTGTGCCTGTTTGAGTCAAGTGGAGTGTAGGGGGGGAATCAGGAAACGCGATATATCCGATTCAACTGTTTTTCTCGCCGGATTCAATGCCCTCGGGGCGGTAGTGCCTCTCATGAGGATCCCAATCGACGAGGCTGGGGAAGCGATGCTTGTTCTGCTTGAATTGATTCGGAGTCAGGCCATAACTCTGTTTGAATTTTTTATAGAAGAAGCTCGTATTCTCATAGCCGACCTCGCAGACGACGTCTCCCACGGGAAGGTCGGTGCAGGAGAGGAGAAGGCAAGCCTTCTCGAGCTTGGCCCTGTGGAGGAGGGAGATGAAGCCGAGTCCCGTCATCCTTTTGAGCTTGGCGGAGAGGTAGTTCTGGCTGAGACCGAAGTGCTTGGCCACGGAGGGCAGGTCCGCAGTGGCACAGTTGTTTTGTATGTATTCGATAATCGCGTTAATCTCGAGCTTCAAGCCAAACTGCTCGCCCCCATTCTGCCTATTCGCGAAGCTGCGCATCAGTTCCGTGAAAACCAACACGAGATAGGAGTTGATGACTTCCTCGGAGCAGAGGGAGCGATCGAAGTACTCGCACAGGAGATCGACCATGTAGCCCTCGATCCTGGGCGCTTCGCTCTGGCCGACGAGGAGAAAGTCGGTGTTGTCCTTGGGCTGATAGATCGAGCGGAAGAGGAAGGACTTGGTGGGATCGGAGCCGCCAAGCCGCCCAAGGAGGACGTTCTCGAGGTAGTCCGTGCCGATTATGGCATTGATGAGGATGTCCTCCTCGCCCGCGTACTCGATCGAGTGGCAGGAACTCGTGTTGAGTATGCAGAGGGAGCCCTTCTCCATCTCGACCATCTTGCCGTTCACCGTCTGCGAGATGCGGCCATTATAAAGGTATTGCATCTCGATATAGGTATGCTTATGCAGGGGCGTATACATGAAGCGGGGGTGGCAGGAGAAGAGGATGCTTTTGCCGCTGTAGAAGAGTATCGCCGAGCGGATGCTGCCCGAAGTGGAGCGTAGATCGTCGGGGGCGAGCCCCCGTAGCATGATCGGTTCGGTAGTCGCTAGCCGCAAGAAGGTCTCGGTGTCTCGGGCCTTCTGATCGATGCTCGGGGGTGTGCCATACTTTTTTATATTGGCCTCTTCGATGTCAGAATGCGACATGAGGAAGTCATGAAGTCCTTCAGCATCCATCGGAAAGGATATGCCCTAGCGCTTCGCCGAGGCCGTATCGCGAGGCACGGGCACCACGAGCATCGCCCCATGCCACCTGCGCGCCGCCTCGAAGGCCACGCAGCCGTCGAGACTCGCGTCCAGTCCCAGCCTGCGATGCGTGGACAGGGCGAGGAGATCGCCCTCTGCGCAGACCGAGACTATCGCCTTGGCGGGCCTGCCTCTGAGGACGACTTTCTCCGAGGCGATGCCTTGGGAAGCGAGGCGTGAAGCCACTCCGGAGAGATACTCCCCCTCGGCGCTCGCCGCGTACTCGAGACTTGCGCCGCTCAGGGCTGGTGCAAGACGCGCTATGGACGCCCCGTTGCCGCCGCCTTCCGAGGCCGAGTGGGGCACTGCCGCGACGAGCCTGATGCCGATGCCGAAGGCTTTCGCCAAAGCCGAGGCCGCGGGAAGGGCCGCTTCGTGCTCGAGCCTTCCGTCGAGGGGCAGGACTATTCGGCGCGGGGAAAAGGGGCCCTGGGGCACGAGGAGGACGGCCGCGCCGCCTTCCGACGCCACCTTGAGCGGCAGGGAGCTTGAAAGGGCCGAGGCCGCGCCTCGTCTGCCGTGGGCAGCCATAACGGCGAGTCCGCCACCGAACTCGACCTCATGATCCGCGACCGCCCGGGCGATCGCCGAGGAGCCCTTCGGGTCTTGCTTGCCTTTGCTCGCTTCGTCGTGCACATGGTAGCTCGCGCTAAGGCCTTCCGCCGAAAGCCTCTCGGCGAGGGGCGCGAGATAAGCCTCGGCCTCCTCTTTCGTCGCGAGATGGCGCTCCCCGTGGACCGCCTTGGGCGGCCGCTTCTCGAGTACGTGAAGTAGGACCAAGGACGAGCCCAGAGCCCGTACGGTTTCGGTGGCCGCCGTCAGCGCGGCTTCGGAGCTTTGGGAGCCGTCTAGAGTGACTATGATCCTTTCGAACACGGCTAAACTCCTTATATGATAGTGGTGACTATGAGGTAGACATCGAGCACGGTCACCAGCAACGCCGTGATGCCCAGCGCAACGCTCGTGAGGCGCTTGTTGACGAGTTCTCCCATGATCCTTCGGTCTGCGGTGAACCTGAGGAGCGAGAAGATCGTGACCGGCAGGCCGAAGGAGAGGAGGACCTGCGAGAGGACGAGCACTTGCGTGGTATCGAGGCCCGCGAATATCACCGCGAGGCTGGGCAGAATAGTGATGAGTCTGCGCAGCCATACGGGGATGTGCTTATGGATGAATCCCTCCATTACTATCTGCCCAGCGCTCGTGCCCACCGCGGATGAGGATAGGCCCGAGGCGAGGAGAGAAATGCCGAAGACGAGGCTCGCGGCCTTGCCAAGGAGAGGCTCGAGGGTCACGTAGGCACTCTGGATCGTCGCTACGTCGCTGCGGCCGGTCGCGTGGAAGGCGGTCGCGGCCATGGCGAGCATGGCCGCGTTCACGAAGCTCGCAATGCCCATCGCGATGAATACGTCGACGAGTTCGAAGCGGAAGAGCTTCTTGAGCCCTGCGCCGTCCTTAGGGCGTATGCGGTTTTGCGTAAGCGCGGAGTGGAGGAAGATCGCATGGGGCATAACCGTCGCGCCGAGGATGCCCGCCGCGAGCAGGGCGCCCTCCTTGCCGGGCAAAGAGATGGGCGCGAAGGAGGCGGCCGCCGCGGTCCAATTGGGAGGTGCGATGCCGAGCTCGGCGAGGTAGCTCAAGGCTACCACCGCGACGAAGCCCGTGATGACGGCCTCTAGGGGCCGAAAGCCGAAGCGCTCAAGGCCGAGGATGAGGAAGGTCGCAACGGCCGCGACGAGGCCGCCTATCCACAAGGGCAGACCGAACAGCAGCTGGACGCCGATCGCGGCGCCGAGAAACTCGGCGAGGTCGGTGGCCATCGCGACGATCTCCATCATTATCCACAGGCTCCAGTTCGCCCATTTGGGATAGACATCCCGGCATTGCTCTGCGAGGTTCCTGCCCGTGGCTATGCCGAGCTTTGCGGCCAGGGCTTGAACGAGCATGGCGATGATGTTGGATGCGAAGATGACCCAAAGGAGAGCGTAGCCGAACTGAGCGCCCGCTTGGATGTTGGTCGCGTAGTTGCCAGGGTCGATGTAGGCGACGCTCGCGATGAAGGCCGGCCCGAGGAAAGGCATGATCCGCTTGAGCATGCTCCCCTTCGACTTGCCCTCGAGCACGGATTTCGCTTCGTTCTCGGTCCTCGAGCTCAGATTCGTTTCGCCCAACGCGTCCTACCTTTCGATCACAGGGTTCGAGAGAACGCCGATGCCCTCGATCTCGACCTCGACTACGTCCCCCGCGGCCAGAGCGCCAACGCCGCTAGGGGTGCCGGTCGCTATGACGTCGCCCGGTTCCAATGTGAAGTTATGCGAGATGAAAGAGACGAGTTCGGCGACGCCGAAGATCATCTCGGAGGTGTTCGATTCCTGCACGACGTGGCCGTTCAGACGGCAGCGCAGCGCGAGGTGCTGCGGATCGGGAACGGAGGAGGCCGGCGCTATGACAGGCCCTATCGGGCCGAAGCCGTCGAAGCTCTTGCCTCGGTACCAGCCCGAGCGATCGCCGTTCTGAATGTCGCGCTGACTAACGTCGTTGAAGCAGCTGTAGCCAAAGACGCAAGCGAGGGCCGCCTCTACGGAGACGTCCTTGCATCTGCGGCCGATGATCACCGCGAGCTCCGCCTCGTAGTCGGTCCTCGGGCTGGGGAAGGCATAGCGCGCGAGAAAGGAAGAGGGAATGGGGATGGCCGATCCTGGCCCTATGAGGACATTGGGCGTCTTAGGGAAGAGCACTGGTTCGCTGGGGGCTTCGCGACTCGCCGCGGCTGCAGCTCCGCCCGCGGCCCTCGCTTTTCGCTCCGCGGCCAGGATCGAGGGGCTTTCGGCGATGTGCTCGCGGTAGTTGAGGCCTACGGCGACTATCTTCTGGGGATTGAGCACGTAGCTCGAGTCGGTGCCCGCTATCGGAAGCTCGACCATGACGACCTCCTAGCTCGTAACTATATTGGCTTTATGGCTTCGGAGCAAGCTCGAGCGCGAGGTCGGGGGTCCGGTCAATTGCCCAAGAGTCGCCCGGGTGCTAGAATGAGCGAAATACTCGCAGTCCTAAGGAGCATCCCATGGTCATACTCACCCTCAATTGCGGATCAAGTTCCGTAAAATACCAAGTTTACGATTGGGAAAACAAAGACGTCCTCGCCTCGGGCATCGTCGAGCGCGTCACGATCGGTGGCAGTTCGATCTCGCACAAAGCCAAGGGCAAAGCCGATTACGAAGAGAACCATGAGTGCCCCAACCACAAGGTCGCGGTCGAGCTCATCATCAAGACTATTACCGACCCGGAGGTCGGCGTCATCAAGGACATGAAGGTCATCAAGGCGGTCGGCCACCGCGTCCTCCACGGCGGGGACAAGTTCACGAAGTCTGTCCTCGTCACTCCCGAGGTGCTCGAGGGCTTCCGCGCCGTGCAGGACTTAGGCCCCCTCCACAACCCCGCGAACATCATGGGCATCGAGGCCGCTCAGGCGGTCCTCCCCAACGTCCCCCACGCGGCCATCATGGACACGGCCTGGCACCAGACCATGCCGCCAGAGAGCTTCCTCTACGCCACACCCTACGAGTGGTACGAGAAATACGCGGTCCGCCGCTACGGCTTTCACGGCACTTCCTTCCTTTATACAGCCAAGCGCGCCGCAGTCCTTCTCGGGAAGGATCCCTTCAAGACCAACCTCATCATCGCCCACATCGGCAACGGCTCCTCGATCAACGCGGTCAAGGATGGCTGTTCCTTCGATACTTCGATGGGCCTCACGCCGCTGGAGGGACTCATCATGGGCACCCGCTCCGGCGATTGCGACCCGGCCATCCCCTTCTATATTATGCGCAAGACTGGCATGTCCGCAGCCGACGCCGAGAAGGCCCTCAACAAGAGCTCGGGCGTCCTGGGCATCACCGAGAAATGGGCCGACCGCCGAGACATCGAGCAGGCGGCGATCAAGGGCGACGAACGTGCCCAGCTCGCCCAAGACATGGAAGCGTACAGGATCAAGAAGTACATCGGCTCCTACTACGCCGCCCTCGGCCACGTAGACGCCCTCGTCTTCACCGCCGGCGTGGGAGAGATGGGCCCCACGATCCGCGGCAAGGCGGTCGCCGGCCTCGAGGAGCTCGGGATCGTCATCGACCCGGACAAGAACGCCCAGTCCAAGACCCGCAACGTCGAGACCGACATCACCGGGAAGGGCTCCAAGATCAAGATCTTTGTGATCCCGACCGACGAGGAGCTCGTCATGACCGAGGACGCCTATGCGCTCATGAACGGGACTTACGACGTCCACACGAAGTACCACTACAGCTTCCAGGACAAAGGCTACGTCAACAAGGTCCGCGCCGAGGGACTCGAGCGCGACCTGGTCAAAAAGCCCTACCTCAAGGATCTCGCGGCCAAGATCGGCTGACTTACCGGGACCCTATCGATCAAAAGGCAACGAGGAGTTAATGCATGATAACAGTCATCGTGAACGTCCGCGTCCTTCCCGGCGCTGCCGAGGCGTTCGTCGCGGCCAGCCTGGAGAATCAGAGCCACAGCCGCAAAGAGCTGGGCATCGTCCGCTTCGAGCTTCTCGCTGACGAGGCCGATCCCTGCCGTTTCGTTCTCATCGAGTGCTACCGCGACAGCGCCGCCCAGGCCGCGCACAAGGAAACTGCCCACTACGCGAACTGGCGCGCTGCCGTCGAGAGCCTTATGGCGGAGCCTCGTCAGCGCGCGGTCTACACAGCGCTCGGCCCGGGCGCATAAAGAGAAGGGCCTGTGCGATCCCCCTTCGTTCGGCGCTTCGAGTTCGCAGTCCCCGGTCGCATTATCTTCGGCCCGGGCTCGGTCGCCGAGGCAGGGCCGGCCGTCCTCGCACTCGCTTCCAAGCGCGGGGAGGGCGCCGGCCTCGGCCATAAGCCGCGCCTTCTTCTCGTCTCGGGCGGGAATGAGGTTCGACTCGCGAGCCTCGTCGCATCATTGGACGCGGCGGGGATCGAGCACATAAGCTTCGAGATACGCCGTGAACCGCGCTTCGAAGACGCCCGGGCCGCCCTCGAGCTCGCTCGCCTCTCCGACTGCGAGCTCGTGCTCGGCTTCGGCGGCGGCTCTGCCCTCGATCTCGCCAAAGCGGTGGCCTCCCTCCTCGCCAACCCAGGAGACCCCCTCGACTACGCCGAAGTGATCGGCGGGGGCAAGGCTCTTGCTGAGCCCTCTCTTCCCTGTATTGCAGTGCCCACGACCGCCGGCACGGGCTCCGAGGCTACGCGGAACGCAGTCCTCTCCTCGAGCGAGAAGGGCGTCAAGGTGAGCCTCCGTTCTCCTACGATGCTGCCTCGACTCGCCATTGTCGACCCCGAGCTTGCTTACAGCCTGCCTCCCCGTGTCACCGCCGAGACTGGCATGGACGCTCTCACTCAGCTCCTCGAGCCCATGGTCTGCTCCTCTCCCAATACCCTCGTCGACGCTCTCTGCCGGGAGGCCCTGCCCCTCGTGGCTCCTGCCCTCCTGCGCGCTTGTCGGAATGGAAATGACGCCGAGGCACGTTCCGACATGGCCTACGCGAGCCTCTCAGGCGGCATGGCGCTGGCAAACGCCAGGCTCGGCGCGGTCCACGGCATAGCAGGCCCCCTGGGCGGCGCCTTTCCCATACCCCACGGCGCCGCTTGCGCCGCCCTTCTTGCTCCTACCTGCGAGGCGAACGTGGCCGCCTTACGCTCCCGCGCTCCGGAGAGCCCCGTTCTCGCGCGTTATGCCGAGATAGCGGCCTTAGTCGGCGGCGGGCCTTCCTTGCGCGCCGAGGATCTCGCTCCCGCCCTCCGTGATCTCGCCTCCCGCCTCGAGATTCGGCCTCTGCGCGCATTTGGTATATCCGAAAGCGCTTTCCCAGGCCTTGCTGTCAAGGCCGCGGCTTCAAGCTCGATGAAGGGCAATCCCATAGCCCTCCTGCCTCTGGAAATCGAAGCGATCTTGGAAAAGGCTACATGAAAATTGTGTAAATAAAATACGTCCAATTCTTAAAAACAGGTAAAAAACGCCAATAACCGCGAAAAACCGTATGCATCCTGTTGTTATTTCTCGATGAGCGGCATATATTTTATTCACGTAGATCGCGAGGGAAGTGGAAGACCCTAGGCTTCTCTTCCTTCAGGATAGCGTCGCGGCCTTTTGCGGTTGGCCTCCTTACCGCAGAAGGCCTTTTTATTTTATACTTACTTCATATGGATATTAAAGAATTCGATCTTTGGTGCCGCTCTTTTCTCGAGATCGAGGCTCTCGCAAGGCTCGACGATTCCCTCAACGGTATCCAGGTCGGCCGCTCGAAGGGTCCCATAGAGACGGTCGCCTTCGCGGTGGACGCCTGCGCCGAGAGCATTCGAAGGGCCAAAGCCGCGGGGGCTCAGGCGCTTTTCGTCCACCACGGCCTCTTCTGGGGGCGCGCCTCTCGGATCGAAGGGAGCCTCCTCGAGAGGATCCGCCTTCTCCTAGCTTCGGATATCGCCCTCTATGCCTGTCACCTTCCTCTCGATAAGCATCCCGAAGTCGGCAATAACGTCTGTTTAGCCCGCGCGATGGGCCTCGTGAAGACCCACCCTTTCGGCCAGTATCACGGCATCGATATAGGAATCCAGGGCGAGTTCGAGACGCCCCTATCCGTGGACGAACTCGTCGCCCGAGTCCTCCCCGACGGCTCGCGTCCTCTCTGCCTCATTCCCGGGGCCAAGGCCGAGCTGCGAAGCGCGGCAGTCGTCTCCGGCGGCGCGGCCATGGAAGCTCTGCAGGCTATGGACGCCGGCCTGGACTTCTACGTGACCGGCGAGAGTTCCCACTCGGTCTATCACTCCCTTGTCGAGACCGGCATGGGTTTCTTGGCCGCCGGCCACTACGCCACCGAGGTCTGGGGCGTGAAGGCCGTGGCCGAGCGCCTTGCCCGCGAAACGGGGATGAAGACCCTCTTCATAGACTTGCCCACCGGTCTGTAGACTCATAGTCCCATGAAAGGATCCGATATGCAACAGCGCCCTCCACTCGCGCCCTTCGCTTTGAGCGCGGCCATTCTCGTCCTCGACCAGGTATCGAAAGCGCTCGTCGCCGCGTTCATCGCGCCGAACACGGTGGCCTTGCACGCCTTCGGCGACTTCCTCTGGATAGTCCGCCAGCAGAACCTCGGCATGGCCTTCAGCCTCCTCGACGGCCTTCCTCCCGCGCCCCGCGCCGCCATACTCATCGCCCTGCCTCTCCTCCTCGTCGCGCTCGTCGTCGTCTTCTACTTCAAGAGCCGCGAGCCGACCACGCTCCAGAGGTGGGCGCTCTGCGGCATCGTGGGCGGAGGCCTGGGGAACGTCATCGACAGGGCATTCAGGCCCGAGGGTGTCATCGACTTCATCAGCTGCAAGTTCTACGGCCTCTTCGGCTTCGAGCGCTGGCCGACCTTCAATATCGCCGACGCAAGCGTCGTTGTCTGCGCTATAATGCTTGTCGTCTCCACTATCGTGATCGACTCAAGGAGAGCTAAATGACCAAGAACGGTAGGAGGGGACTCTTCCTCCTCGTAGCTACGCTCGCGAACATGCTCCTCACGTTCATCATAATCATCGCCTTAATCGTGCTCTGGTGGCTCTTAGCGCAGAAGCTCGGCATCACGGCCAATACCATGGCTCCCGCCATCATCGTAGCCTTCATCGCCGCGGTGGTCCTTTCCGGTTTCATCTACAGCAAGGTACTGAAGGCCCTGCAGAAGCGCCCCGACCTCGAGGAGCGTTTCGGTCTGCTCAAGAAATAGGAGGGCCAACGCATGGACGGCTTCAAGGATCGTCTCGCGGCCTTGGGGGTCCACGTCCCCGATATCCTACTCCCCGCCAAAGGGACGGACTGGGCGAAGTGGGCAGTCGTCGCCTGCGACCAGTACTCCTCCGAGCCGGACTATTGGAAGCGCGTAGAGACCGCCGTCTCCGGCGCGCCCTCTAGCCTGAACCTCGTCTTTCCCGAAGCCTACCTCGAGGATCCCGACGCCGAGGAGCGCATCGAGCGCATCCAAGAGCGCATGCGCGACTACCTCGAGCGAGGCGTTCTGTCTTCGGCCGGAGAAGGCCTTGTCCTCGTCGAGCGCTTCACGCCCTACGAGGAGAAGCCTCGCGTGGGGCTCGTGCTCGCGGTCGACCTCGAGGCCTACTGCTATGATGCGGACTCGTCTTCCCTCATCCGCCCCACCGAGGGCACGATCGCCTCGCGCCTGCCTGCGCGCATGCGCATCCGCCGGGGAGCCGACCTCGAGTTGCCCCACATCATGCTCCTCGTGGACGACCCCGGGCGCAGCGTCATAGAGCCGATCTACGCGGGCCGCGAGAAGATGCACAAACTCTACGACTTCGACCTGATGCTCGGCTCGGGTAGAGTGCGGGGCTGGAAGATCGACGAGGGAACTATCCTCGGCCGCCTTGCCGAGGCCCTCGAGGCAGTCCGCGATGCCGGAAGCGGCCTGCTCTTCGCCGTCGGCGACGGCAACCACTCCCTAGCGACCGCCAAGGCGATCTGGGAGGAGACTAAGGCGGCCAATCCAAGCGATCCGGGCATCATGGACCATCCCGCCCGCTTCGCACTCGCCGAGCTCGTCAACGTCTATGACGAGGGCCTGCCGTTTCACCCGATCCATCGGCTCCTCTCGGGAGTGGACGAGGATGAGCTCCTCGCGGCCCTCAAAAGCCGCCGCGATGTCGAGGTGAAGCGCTGCCCTTCGGTCGAAGATGCCATCGCTGCGGTCGATGCGAGTTCGGAAGGCGAGATCGCCCTCGTCCATCGAGTCGCCCTCCTTTCGCGGAAAGGCTCTTCCCTTGCCTCGTTCAAGAATCCTTCGGCCCACCTCGCCGCCGGCAGCCTGCAAGGCTTCCTCGATCCCTTCCTCGGGGCGCACAAAGGCGCAAGCATAGACTATATCCACGGCAGCGAGAGCCTGGTCGCCCTCGCGCGCATGGAGGGGAAACTCGGCCTCTACCTCCCCCCGATCGATAAGTCGAGCTTCTTCGCCACGGTGATCCGCGACGGCGTGATGCCGCGAAAAACTTTCTCTATGGGAGAAGCGCCTGAGAAGAGATTCTATATAGAAGCCCGTCGAATTACGCGATGCACGCGTTGACTGTAAGGAAGTTTATTCGCAGCCGGCTACATACCTGCTATTGGAGTATCCTGTGCGGATTCAGGTCTATTTATATTACTATAGCTGGAGAGAATGGAATATTGGGATAATCTATTTCTATTCTGTTCGATAATAGCAATTGAACAACACACTTGTTGGAGTGAAAATGGCTTTATTGAAGAAAAAATTCGTTCCGATCGGCGTGAAATTAATCGGGATCGTTTCACTGATTCTTATCGGCTCCCTCGGTGGCATAATGTTCCTGGCGACGGGCACTTTCGGACGTACAATGGAGCGCACGCTCAAGGACGACACGATGAACCGGGCCGAGCTGCTGTCGCAGAAAATCGAAAGCGATCTTCGCACCTCCATCGATACAGGGCGGATTCTGGCGGCGAACATCGAAACATCCGCGCAGGCTTCGCTCTCGGGCGTCGACGACGCATCGGAAGCCTTGGCCCAGGTCCCCGATTTAGTGGCCGCTTTCGTGGTGAGCGAAGATTCTCAAGGAAAGTGCAAGATCGACCGGGCGGTTTGCAGCTCGGATCGTCTGGCGGCGGCGGGCCTGCGCATGCCTGATCGCGCGCGTCTGATCGATGGCAATGCCGCCGAGCTTCTCGCCTGCTTCAAAGGCCAGACTGCCATTTTCAATCTTTCTCCGGACTTCTCCTACCCGATAATGGGTATCGGCTTCCCCTATGTCATGAAGAATCAGCACGAGGCCCTCAGCATCGTGCTGCTGGCCATCACCATGGAAAGGCTCAACGAGACTCTGGCATCGAACGAGCTCTACAGAAACTACTTGGTCAATTCCAACGGTGCGCTCATCGACCATCTCGATCAGAAACTGACGCTCGCCGCTCCCCTCCTGAAGAACGATCCCATAGTGCGCGACAGCCTCACAAGCGGCGTCGATCTCAAGCAGCTGACCTATCGCGACAGCGCGGGACAGAAGGCCCTGGGTTCGTATAAACGCTTTTATGACGGGCGCCTGATCATCATTTCCTCGGTGCCCGAGGCTGCCGCGCTTGCCGACGTCTATCGCCTGCAGAAGATCATCATCCTCGCGGCGGTCATGATCCTCTGCGTCGCGATGTTCTTGCTGTTCTTTTTCTCCAAGACCATAACGAATCCCATCGCGCGACTGATGGCAGGCATCAAGCGCGTCCGTGAGGGGTTCTATGGCGAGACCATCGTCTGCGCCGAAGGCGACGAAATCGGGCAAATGGCCGTGGCCTTCAGCGAGATGAGCACGGGCCTGTCTCAGCGCGAGAAATATAAAATCGCCCTCGGCAAATTCGTCAATCGTGAAATCGCCGAGCGGGTCTTGCGCGACGAGATTCAGCTCGGCGGCGAGCTTTGCCAGGCGGCTATCCTCTTCTCCGACATCAGGTCGTTCACCGAGATCAGCGAAGGTCTTAGCCCCCATGAAGTAGTCGAGTTCTTGAACGACTACATGACCCGGATGGTCGAGTGCGTCAATGCGAGGAAGGGCTTGGTCGATAAGTTCATCGGAGACGCCATAATGGCCGTCTTCGGCGTGCCGCAAACGACAGGCAACGACGCGGAGAACTCGGTCTCGACGGCCCTGGCCATGAGAAAGGCCCTCCACGGGTTCAATAAAGGCCGGGGCGGACCGCGCAAGCCGATCATCAAGATCGGTATCGGCATAAATACCGGTGAAGTCATCGCCGGTCAAATCGGATCGACCGAACGGATGGAATACACATGCATCGGCGACGCGGTAAATCTCGCCTCGCGCATCGAATCCCTCAACAAGCCCTTCCATACGGACATTCTGATCTCGGAACATTGCTACGAGCAGGTGAAGGACAAATTCCAAGTCGTACCCATGAAGCATATCATCGTCAAAGGCAAGGAAAAGCCGCAGGCGGTTTTTGCCGTATTGGGCCGGGTAAACGATCCCGAAGCCCCGAAGAGCCTCGACGAACTGCGCGAGAGGCTCGGTCTCGAGAGCGTTTCCTTGGACAATATCGATCCGAATGCCTCGGAAGAGAAATATGTCGTTCTCTAAGGCCGATGTTTTTTTCTTGACGCCCGTGACTTCGGTCTTCATAGCGGCCCTCGCGCTCCTCGTGGTCGCGTCATCGGTTTCGGTATCCAGCTCGGGACACGAACTGATCGGCACCATCACGTACAAAAACCATTATGCGGAGCGTAAGCTGACGTCCCAGGTTATGTGGAACGCCCTCGCCCAGAATAGCCCCGTGTACAATGGAGATACGATCCATACGACCTCCGGCGCCTCGGCTATCCTTCATCTGGGGAACCAGATGGCGATCAGCATGGGCGAGGAGACGCTGCTCCGTCTGGACGTCGCGCCGCAAAAAACCGATGTCCGACTGGATGGCGGCATCATCTCGGTGCGAAAGCCATCGCAGGGCCAAGCTCTCGCGATCGCCACGGCCGCCGGAAAGATCGACGTGAAAGACGGAGAGCTCTCGGTGCAGGAAAATGGCAAAGCGCTGCAGGTTTCCGTCATCGCCGGTCAGGCGAACGTGGACTCCGGCAAGACAAACCAGACTCTGTCCGCGGGCGCCAGCCTGGAACTTCAGTCCGGAGCGATACGGACGCTGGTAGCCCAATTGCTGGAACCTCCGGCCGGAAGCACGATTTACCGCGCCTCCGATGATTCGCCCACGCGACTGCGATGGGCCTTCAGCGTTTCGGCTCAAAACGGACAAACACAAGCTGCGCGACTAATCGTAGCCTCGGATTCGGCGTTCAAGCAGGTAGAGTCGTCTCAGGTTGTGAATGCGAGCGAGATTTCCTTGACCTTAGGCCCCGGCACGCACTATTGGAAAATACAGACGCCCGTGAACGGAGACGGCCCCCAAGCGAGCGGCGAAAGCACCGTGGGTTGGTTCCACCTCCTCGAACAGGATAGTCCCCTGCCTATCGAGCCCCAGGATCGTAGTTTCAGCATCGGGAAGGTTCCTCCCCTTGTCTCCTTCTCGTGGAGCGACGTCGCCAACGCTAGCGCCTATCGCTTTGAGATCGTCGATAAAAATACGGGAGCCGCCGTCGTCTCGCGGGTGATCTCCAGAACATCCATCGGCTTGGATACATTAGGCAAGGGCGACTATAGTTGGAGCGTTAGCGCGATATGCGGATCCGACAATAAGGAATTCACCGGCGCCAAAGCCTTCTTTTCGATCGCGTCGCGGGCCGTTCCGCCGCCGAGCCTCCGATCGTCGAACATGATCGTGGCCCAGACAGAAGGGCCCTCCGTCAGCATTGAGGCGCTTCATCGCGGAGCGATACTAGCTAGCTGGGACGATGTAGCGGGGGCCGATTACTACGAGGCGCGCATTGCCAAGGACTCTAAGGGGACGGCGCCGCTGTGCCAGACCAAGACAACCGGCAATGCCCTCTCCTCGCCTATCGCGCTCGCGCCGGGCGATTATTATGTGCAAGTTCGCTCGATCTCAGGCGATGTCGCTTCCGATTTTTCGGAAGCCGCGGCCTTCACTGTAACGGACCCTCAGACGATCGTCACCCTCTCGCCGCCCGAAGGCTTCGTGGCCGATCCGATTCAGCGACGCCTTCGCTTCAGTTGGAAGGACCCAAACGATTCGGGCCAAGTCAAACTGCAACTGTCCACCGAGCCGAGCTTTGCCCATCCGCTTCTGGATCAGCCATCCGCGGCCTCTGACGCCGATATCAAGATCCCCGAAGGCGCGAGCGGGAAAATCTACTGGCGAGTGGCCGCGACTTCGGCGGAGCTCGGGTTAAGCAGTGCCGCGCGGAGCTTTCGCATGCCCGATCTCCTCGCGGCGCCCCGAATCACCTCTCCAGCCGAAGGACTCGTTCTGGATATCGGCTCGATCGAAAAACTGCGCCTCGGCTGGGAAGCCAGCCCCGGAGCCAACCGATACCTGGTCAGCCTCTATCAGCTGATCGGAAGCAAAAGATCATTAGTCCAATCCTGGGGAAGCGCCGAGCCTTTCGTGAGCATCCCGAGGTTGCGGCAATTGGGCATCGGCCAATTCGCCTGGACCGTGAGCGCCACTCGGGTTTCCGGCGGCGAGATCCTCGCTCGCAGCCCCGAGGAGACGGCCTATTTCTCCGTCAGCCATTCCCATCCGCTACCGCCGCCGGTGGTGCATCGTCCCTCCTCCGGAGCCTAAGTCATGACTCGAAGAAGCATTCTCATCTTCACGATCGCAATCCTTGCCGCTCTCGCGTCGCCGAAGCTCGAGGCCGAGGACGACCAGCTGTATCCCATCAACTGGGATCCGGTCCCTGGGGCCGGCGGCTATCGCATCGAGCTCCAGAACGACAAGGGCGACACGCTCCTATCGCGCACCGTCGGGAAGGACGTCCTCGACTACAGCTTTCGCCTTCAACCGGGAAGCTATCGCTTTCGCGTGACGACATTAAGCGTCGCGATGCTCGACGAAGGCGTCACCGCGTGGTTCCCGATCGTCGTGGAGAACCTGACCGCGCCCAAAATCACGGATATCCAGCCAAAGGAGATACTGACCGACAAGGGCCAGGTCATCACTCTCACCGGCCGACATTTCGCCAGGCAGCTGAAGGCCCAGCTCATCGATCCCAGCGGCAAAAAAAGCCCGCTAAAAATGCAGAAGTTCGCCATCAACAAGATCGAGCTTCTCATCCCGCCCCTGAAGCAAGCGGGCGACTACGGGATCCTTCTGGCCAATAGCGCCCGATTCGCCACCCTCGACGAGAAGGCGCTACTGGTCCGTTATCAGGCGCCCGTTTTGGGGAGCCTTCGGCCCGCTACGATTCGGCTCGGTATCGACGAGACTAATTTCAGCTTCAGTGCCGACAAGCTTGCAAGCGGGGCGAAGGTAGTGGTAATGCCCCACGCGGTCGACCCGAGCATCGCGGCCGATGCGCTTCCCGCTGCCGCTACGGTCGGCGAGAACGGCTTTCAGGCCGCTCTCGATCCCTCCGCGGCAGCCGGAGATTACGACGTCTACGTCGTCAACCATAGCGACGAGGCGCCGATATTGGTCGGAACCTTGAGCCTCGTCGAGGCGCCTAAGCCGACGTCGGTTCCACAGCCGCAACCAGTCGCCACGCCCCCCGCGCAGAGTGCCGCCGTCGCGTCGATCGCAATGCCTGCCCCGATCGTAGCGCCTGCGCCTGCGGCAGTTCCGTCTGCGCCCATCGCCGTCCCTCCGGTGCCTGCCGCGACAGCGAAGCCAAAGACCGAAGGCTTGATTCGCAAGGTCCTCGTCGAGGCTGGTTGGCAATACAGCTTGCCCTTGAACGAATGGGGAAGCATCTATAGCGGTACGCCGCAGAGCGCCCTCCTTCGCGTCGATTGCTTTCTCTCGCCCTTCGATAGGCCTGAGTCGGGCAGCGCCTGGGATTATGCGGTCGGATTAGATGCTCGCTATGCGGGATTCTCGAATGCCGGATCTTCCTCGCTTGTCGCCAGCTCGCTCTCGAGCTTTACTTTCGCGATCGATCCATCGGCTATCTGGTCCCTACCCTGGATGTCGATCCGAGCGCGAGCCGGGGGCGGAATCGCCTATTCCAGCCTGAAGGCCGATTCTTCGACGGGCAGTTCTCTCGGCATTACCAACTCCTTCGACTTCATGGCCATGGGTGAACTCGCTTTCGAATTCCCCATACTCACCCATGTCAGGCTTGGGTTTTCCGTAGACTACGAGCATTTCTTCCTGACCCAGAATATGGACCTGATCGGCGCCTCGGCCTACGCGGCTTACGCTTTCTAGGAACTAGGAACTAGGAATTAGGGGAGCGGAGAAGATGAAGAATAGAGTTAAATGCGTTCGATCCTCGAGACTGAGGAAGAGTTCGACTCCGCTACTCCTGCTGCTTCCGCTCATTTTCCTGGCGTCCTGCGGCCTCCCATTCCATGAGGACCTCTTCAGCCTAGCCGACGCGAAAAAACTGCTGACTTCGACGGTTAGTCTGGCGGCCCAATCGGGAACTATTGTCAGCGGTACTGCGGGAACCGCCACGTTCGCGGCGACCACTTCCAATGTGACAGCAGGAACCACGGGAATCGTGACCTGGTATACGTCTTCGGCAGGAACAGTCACCGCAAGTACCCCGGCGGGTATAACTCCCTCTGTTTCAGCCGTTGCCAGCAATGCGGCCACCGTCACCATGAAAGCGGGTACCACGGCCGTGGCGGGATCCTACTACTTCAAACTCACCGAAGGCGCAGCTGGTTCAGCCGTGATGATGTTGACCATCGTTGCAGTGGGCACTCCAGTAGTTAGTCTGGCGGCGCAATCGGTGAGCATCATCAGCGGCACTGCCGGAACCGCTACCTTCGCTGTCACCACCACCAACGAAACCAGTGGAACCGCCGGGACAGTGACTTGGTACACAACTTCGGCAGGAACAACTGCCACAATGGCCCCGACGGGTATAACTGCCTCTGTTTCAGTCGTTGCCAGCAATGCGGCCACCGTCACCATGACAGCGGGTACCACAGCTGTGGCGGGATCCTACTACTTTACGCTCACCGAAGGGTTGGCAGTGTCGACTGTGGCGAACTTCACGATAATTGCGTATCCCCTGTATGTGATAAACAACGGAAGTGGCACCGGGGCAAATGGGCTTTCGGCCTACAGTATAGGCACTGGCGGCGCCCTCTCCGCCATCACTTCAGTCACCCTCACCACCGGGACACAGCCACAGGGAATCGCGATCAGCCCCAACGGCAGCTACCTCTACGTGACAAACTTTACCGGCAGCAACCTTTCGGCCTACAGCATCGGCGCAAGTGGTGCCCTCACCGCACTCAGTACAGCAACCTACACCACCGGCACTAAACCAGAGGGGATCGCGATCAGCCCCAACGGCAGCTACCTCTACGTGACAAACAACGGTAGCAATACGCTTTCGGCCTACAGCATCGGCTCAGGTGGCGCTCTCTCCGCACTCAGTACCCCAACCTACACCACCGGCACTAAACCGGAGGGGATCGCGATCAGCCCCAACGGCAACTACCTCTACGTGACAAACAACAATAGCTCCGGGGCAAGTGGACTTTCGGCCTACAGCATTGGCGCAGGCGGCGCCCTCACCGTACCCAGTACCCCAACCTACACCACCGGAATAAACCCGCGGGAGATTGCGATCAGCCCCGACGGCAGCTACCTCTACGTGACAAATGCCTTTGGCACGCTTTCTGCCTACAGCATCGGCTCAGATGGCGCCCTCACCGCCATCACTTCGGGCACCTTCACCACCGGCTCAGGGCCGGTTGGGATCGCGATCAGCCCCAACGGCAGCTACCTCTACGTGACAAACAACGGCAGCACCGGAACAAGTGGACTTTCGGCCTACAGCATTGGCGCAGGCGGCGCCCTCACCGCACTCAGTACTGCAACCTACACCACCGGCCTTGCGCCGTATGGGATCGCGATCAGCTCCAATGGCAACTTCCTCTACGTGACAAACTACGGTGATGACACGCTTTCTGCCTACAGCATCGGCACAGGTGGCGCCCTCACCGCACTTAGTACCGCAACCTACACCACCGGATCAGAGCCGTCTGGGATCGCGATCGGCCCGGTGGCGAAATAGAGTTCTGTGCGCGAGGATACGCAGGACGATTTTCGTCCAGCGCATCCTCGTGTAGGCCAAGCCTCACGGTGTCGCCCTCGATTGAGCACGACTTGATTGCCTTCAGGATAGGGCCCTGTATAGTGGAGCACTTTCTCCCTCCTTGGCTTCCTGTCTGCCAACCCTTATATAAGTATGTATTGGGGAAAGCAACTGAAACGCAAGTATTACTTTACAAAACACTTGACAAACCGGTATACTAAGCTTCTTCTCTTTGAGAGAGGTGGGGTTAGTCGATGGTCAAACATGGCGTTACGATGCAGGATATTGCCGACAAGCTTGGTATATCAAAGAATGCGGTCTCCCTCGCCCTCAATGGGAAGGCTGGTGTCGGGGAGGAGCTGCGTAAAACGGTCGTTCAGACCGCGCAGCTTCTAAATTATGCGAGAATGGGCGAGGACAGATCCTCGACCCATAATATTCTTATCTTGATCCCCGAGTATATCCGAAACGACGAGTATTTCTATTCGAAGATCTACTGGAGCATCGAGCGTGAGTCCCGTGCTCGTGGCTTCAATGTTGTGACTTGTACTGTCACGGAGGTCAACGAGAAGAACCTTTCCCTGCCCGATCTGTCCACAGTCCTTGAGTTCCGCGGGATGATACTTGTAGGCGTCGTCTCGCGAGAATACCTAAGGTTCATCCAAGGTCTCGGTCTAGGGCTGGTCCTGGTCGATCATTACTACGACGATATTCCCGTGGACAGTGTCGTTACAGACAATATTGCAGGGACTTGCAATATAACGAAATACTTGCTCGATTTGGGCCATACGGAACTCGGCTTCATCGCGCCGGTGAACATGACCTCGAGCTTTAATGAGCGCTGGACAGGCTTCCGCAAGGCGCTCAAGGATGCTGGTGTCCCCCTCCGCGAGGAGTTTTGCGCTCTTGCATCCTCTCCTCTTGCCTCTCTATTAAGCTCTGAGGCCGAACTACATGCGATTATAGAGCGCCTTGGCGGCTCGCCGACAGCTTGGGTCTGTGGGAACGATCGGATCGCTGTTGCCCTTCTTAATGTCTTGCACGGCCAAGGCAAGCGTATCCCTGAGGATGTATCAGTGGTCGGTTTCGATGACATCGACCTCGCAGCCTGCGTTATTCCGAACCTCACGACCGTGCATGTTGACCGGGAGTCCATGGGAAAGCTCGCAATAGAGAAGCTGCTCACGAGCGGCGAAGCGGGGCATGTCGTTTCGCGTAGTTCTTTGTTCACCTCAATCGTTATAAGGAAATCCGCTGCCCGACCTCTCTCGGGGCAATGAGCTTAGGATGGGATTACATTACTTTATTTACTTTACAAATGCCGAAAATTACTTGCCATAATTCAAGCATGGTTATATCCTCCATTTAAAGCCAAGGGAACGGAATTGATCGTTCCCGGCGCATAGGAGGTAATCGTGATGAAAAGGATCGCAGCGGCGGCGGCCGCCGCTCTCTTAGCCTTCGCATTCGTCGCGGGCTCGGCCGCCGAGAACGGCAAGCAGACGATCAAGATGATCACCTGGAGTAACCAGCCCACGGTCGACGCCTTCACCTCGTTCAACAAAGAGTTCTCAGCGAAGTATCCCAACATCGAAGTGAAGCTCGAAGTAGTGGAGACGAACCAGTTCCCTGCGGTACTTGCGACGCGGCTCGCCGCGAAAGACGTTGATCTCGTGACTCTGCCGAGCTCCTATTTTTCCCTCGACCAAGTTCCTTGGGCTAAGGGACAGAAGATGCCCGAGTGGCAGTCCCAGATGGAGGCTGGAGTATTCGCTGACCTCAGCGAAAAAGCCTTCACCAAAGCCTGGTCCACTGGGGCAAAGGCCGGCACATATAAAAGTAAGGTCTACGCTATTTCGACCGGCTCCAACATTGTGACTGGCATCTACTACAACAAAAAAATATTCAAGGACCAGGGCATTGCGGTACCCCAGACCTGGGCCGAGCTTGAGACTGCCTGCAAAAAGCTCCAAGCGGCGGGAATCGCGCCCATGACCTGCGGCGCAAAGGATGACTGGCCCTTCGCAATGCTCGCCAATTTCGCGGTGGCCTCCGTAGAACCCGACAACCTTGCGCTTGCGAAAGGGCTGTGGACGGGTTCTCGGAAGTTCACCGACTCGAAGTCCCTCCTCATCTTCAAGCGACTTGAGGAACTCTCGTCCTGGATGGAGGACGGCTTCCTTGGCATCGACTACGGCTCTGTTCCCGGCCGCTTTATGGCCGGCAAGGCCGCAATGCTGCCCGATGGTGGATGGCAGGCCCCGACGATCAAGGCCGCCGATCTGAGCTTCGAATTCGGCTACTTTCCCGTGCCTTCCGACAAGCCGGGCAATCAATTTCAAGGCAAGTTCGACGCCTTCCTCGCAGTGCCGAGCGCTTCGGGTGTGAAGAGTGCCTGCATGAACTGGCTCGCAATGTTCTCGCAGAAGGATAATTACCAGGCGTTTGCCAACACTACTGGCTTCATTCCGACTATGGACGGTGTCACAGTCTCCGATCCCTTCGTTGCCTCGCTTCTGCCTTATGTTAAAGGCCTCTCCCTCGCATGGGAGTTGTCCTACCGCGCGCCCACGGGCGTCGGCAAGTACGCCGAGCAGCGTGGTTTCATCCCTGTCTACCTGAGGAAGGCGGGCGGCTCCTTCTCCATCGAGGAGCTCGCGGCCGCAGCACAGAAGGACTTCAGCGACGCTGTAGCCAAGCTGAAGTGACGATGATGCCGGGGGAGGATTTGAGCATGAGGTCCAAAGCGATTCGAGGGTGTGGCCCCAACAAGGGGCGATGCCTCGGCTGGAGCCGCGCGAGCGTGGCAATCGTGATGGTGCCAGCTCTCGCGCTCTACCTTATCTTCTCGGTGATTCCTTCCCTCGGCACTACATTTTTCTCCTTGACCGACATCACTCAGGTGCCGGGCAAGGCCTGGCGCTTCGTGGGCCTGGATAATTACAGCGAGTTCCTTCTCCTCGGAAATGCGCGAGACACGAGGGACGTATTCGTGCGGAGTCTGGTCTACGCGGCCGCCACGACGATATTGCAGACCTGCCTCGCGCTCGCTGCAGCCATCGTGCTTGACAACCGGCGGCTGCGCGGACGAGGTCTGGCCAGGACCCTTGTGTTTCTGCCTGTAGTGCTTGGAGTGACAGTGACCGGTTTATGCTTCAATCTGCTCTTCTCGATCGACGGACCGGCCAATGTGGTGCTGCGCTCGCTTGGCATCAAGGGAGGGTTGCTCTCGGACTTCGCGCGCGCATTGCCCTCGGTCATCTTTATCCAAATTTGGATGTCCATGGGCTACGAGATGGTCATCTTCATCGCCGGCCTCCAGAACATCTCACGTGAGCTCTACGAGGCCGCGGATGTCGATGGAGCTCGTGCTAGGACTGTTTTCTGGCGCATTACACTCCCGATGCTCTGGCCGACGGTGATCGTGAACCTTCTCGTTTGCGTGGTTGGCGCGCTCTCGTCTTTCCAGATCATCCTCATCACGACGAGAGGGCAGTTTAACACGCAGACCCTCGCTATGGCCGTATTCTCCGAGGCCTTCGGCGTCTCGCAACAGTTGGAGCGGCTGGGCCGACAGGGCTACGCGGCGGCGATGCAAATGATTCTCTTCGCGTTGATCTTGGCAGTGACGCTGCTGTCGAACGCGTTTACGCGTCGCTTCGATAGGAGCGAGCTATGAGCGTGTATCACAGATCGGGCCTCGCTCGCGTTCCCGTGGGGGCCTATCTTTTTGCCGTCGTTCTCGTGGTCGTTTATGCGTTTCCACTTGTCTTCGCTCTGATGACTTCGCTCAAGTCGCCGCTCGATTTTCTGAAAACGCCGCTGACATTAACTCGGCCTTCCTGTGCAAATTTCCCGAAAGCTTGGGAATCGGCGCATCTCGGAAACTTTCTCGCGAATAGCCTTGTCTACGTCACCGTCTGCACTCTCGTTTCTCTCGCGGGAGCACTTGTAATCGCCTTTCCTGTGGCGCACGGATACGTGCGTCATCCCGGAGCCCTTTCGGCCTTTATGCTGGCGGGGCTTCTCCTCCCGGACGGCACTATCCCGCTCTTTCAGATGACTTTAAAGCTTGGCCTGTACAATACGAGGCCAGGCTACATGCTCGCGATGCTATCGATCGGCGGTCTCAATTTCACCTTTCTCGTTGCCTACTTGAAGGGGCTGCCAAAAGATCTTGACGAGGCGGCGATCCTCGACGGCTGCGGCTATTTGCGCTTCGTGGTGATGATTGCAGCGCCGCTTGCCAAGCCCGCGCTCGCCTCGCTCGGCATACTCACCGCGATCGGCGTGTGGAACGATATTGCACGTGCTATTGTCTTCCTCTCTGACTCGTCGCTCTACCCGATCACGAAGGGGCTCTACGTCTTCTCAGGGCAATACTCGACAAACTGGCCGCTCTTGACCGCAGCGCTCATCATCGTGGCAGCGCCCCTCGTCCTGCTCTATGGGGCGATGCAAAAGCACATCATCGGCGGTATCACGGCCGGAGCCGTGAAGGCCTGATACCCGAAACTTAAGGAGATCGCTCCATGAAACTGGAGAAATATCCGGGAGGGGCCATCCTCCTCCCCAACCCCGGCCGAGCCTGGGAGTCGCTCGTCGCGACAAATCCTGGCGCCTGGTATAATGAAGCGTCTAGGGAGTTTCTCCTGGTCTACAGGGCCGCTGGCGAAGACCTCGAGCACACGATTCGCCTCGGGCTCGCGAAGAGCTGCGACGGTATGCATTTCGAGCGGGCCTCGGAGAGGCCTCTTTTCGAGCCAGAGCCGGGCTCGTGGGACTTCGGCGGAACCGAAGACCCGCGGATCGTGAAGTTCGGCGATTGGTATTTCGGGACCTATGCCGCGCGCCCATTCAAGCCCGGTCGCTACTGGGAGAAGGCTGACAACGCGCCCGAGCTGCCGACTGGCCTTCCTGATGAGGCGCCCTCCTGTCTGCGGCTTAACAGAACGCGTACCGGTCTTTTCCTCACTAAAGACTTTCGCCGCTTCCTCAGACCTGGCTACTTGAGCGATCCGAGCCTCGACGATCGCGATATCGTGATCTTCCCCGAAAAGATAGACGGAAAGTTCATCCTCTTTCACCGTCCGATGGAGTGGATTGGCCCGAGCTACGGGTGCGACAAACCTTCGATCTGGATCGAGAAGACCGACGACCTCTTGGCTCAGGGCCGCAGACTTGAGCTCTTCATGACCGCTGAGCGCGACTGGGAAGAGAAGGTCGGAGGGGCCTCTCCGCCGATCAAGACCGACGCGGGCTGGCTCGCGCTCTATCACGCCGTCGGCCCCGACAAGCGCTATCGCGTTGGCGCGGTTCTCCTCGACCTGGAGCGCCCCGAGATCATACGGCACCGCTCGCCCGAGCCTATCCTTGAGCCTGAGTTCGACTACGAGTGCGAGGGCATCTACAAGGGCATCTGTTTCCCTTGCGGCAACGTCGTAGCGGGAGGACGCTTATATGTGTATTACGGCGCCGCCGATCAACGGGTCGGACTCGCTACCTGTGAACTCGACGAGCTGGTCGACTGGCTGCTGAAGTGCTCCGCATAGCTGGGTGATTTGCACGCGGGTACATACCTCGCAGTTCCTGCGTATTACGCGGTAGTCGAGAACCGAACGGCATAGCTCCGACTAGGCCGGCAATGTTATCGTGAAACAGGTTCCCTTACCGACTTCGCTCTGGACCGCTATGTCCCCGCCACAGCTATGGACGATATCATAGGCGATCGTCAGCCCAAGTCCGAGGCCCTGCCCGACATCTTTGGTCGTATAAAAAGGATCGAATATGCGGCCGAGCTTGTCGGGCGGTATCCCTATTCCGGTATCGTGTATCGATATTTTGTTCGCGCCATCCGCAATCCATGTTTTGATATGAATCGTTCCATGATCGACTATCGCCTGGGCCGCGTTCAAAAGTATATTCATGAAAACAAGGTTCAGACGATCCGCTGCGCACTTGGCGCTTAGGCGCTCGGGGAAATTTCTCTCGATCATCGCCTTCGATCGCAATTGTTCGCCAAGCACTTCGATCGTCGCATCGATGCATGCGTTTACGTCCGTCATGGAGGATCCAGGCGTATCGACGGCGGAGAATACTCGCAGATCGTTGACGATTTTTTGGACGCGGCGCGCTCCGGAGAGGGATTCCTCGATAAGCGTGGCGATATCCGATCCTATGAAATCGATATCAAGTTCATTCTTTTTTGCGATAAGCGACGCTAGCCGATCGGCCCCCGCATTTGCCTCGCTGTTTGTTTCGGAAGGGATCAAATTCACGAGCTCGAATACCTTGTCCCTGTAGCTGCCCAATGTAGTTAAATTGCTGATGATAAAACTCATCGGGTTGTTTATCTCATGGGCGATGCCTGCCGCGAGCTGCCCTATCGACGCCATCTTCTCTTGCTGCAGCATCTTGGCTTGCGCGCTCTTTAACTCCTCGTTCGCCGCCTGCAAGTCTCGAGTGCGTTCCTCGACCTTCTTCTCGAGTTCCTCGTAGAGAAGGATGTTCGAGAATGCCTCTGATACATTATTGCAAAAAATGGATATGAGGCGGAGGTCGATCTCGGGCAAGGGCGGGCAATCTTCGAGATAGAGAATCCCGCGAATGCCCTCCCTGCCTTTGAGGACGATGACGAAGGTCCCTTCCTCGTAGACGTTTGATTCCGTCTCGATGGCTCTGTGGATTAGCGCCAGCTGTCCATCTTTCAGCCCATCCGGGAAATCGGCGTTCTCGAGGCCTGAGTACTTTCCCGCGCCGGCGAGGATCCTCATGCTTTCCCCGTCACCCTTGACCGTAAATCCCGAAGTCTTTCCCGCGTCCGAGCGGAGGTAAAACGCGTCATTGGAGATATAGAGGAGGGAGATAATCTGATTGAGCACTCCGGCGGCGAAAAGCATTATGGACTTTGTCTTGAGCATGTCTGACGAAGCCGAGATGATCATCTCCATGCCTTTGCGGCTTTGCTCGATCGTACAGATATCGCGATAGCTGCGGATGGCGGTCACCACGGTGCTGAAAAGCTTCTCGACCGTGAGGTCGGTTTTCTGCTTGTAGTCATTTATCTCGTATTCGAGTATCACCTTGCTCTCGGGCGCCTGGCCGGGCTGGCCGGTCCTAAGAATGATCCTCATGCTTTTGTTGCCAAGCTCTTCCCGTATGAACTTCACGACCTCCAAGCCGGAATCGTCCTTCTCCATTACTACATCGAGGAGAATACAGGCTATTTCATTCGTGCTCCGGAGTATCTCCTTCGCTTCTTTCGCCGAGAACGCGCTGATGAGCTCAAGGCCGCGATCGAAAATAATCTTTCCTTCAAGGACAAGCTTGGTCACGTGGTGGACGTCCGGCTCGTCATCGGCGATCAGGATCTTCCACGGTTTCCTCGAATTCTCTTTCTCTTGCGATTTGGGGGCGAAATGGAGTGATGTCTTTGTCCCCGGCTCTGTCATGCGGACTCCTTTCGAGGTTCCAACGAGCGGATCGAAGCCAATGCCGGTATCGTAATCAGGAATTCGACGCCCTTGCCTGGTTCGCTTGTGCATCGTATCTGTCCACCCATCTTCGCTATCGTAGTCTTGACGATATAGAGACCGAGCCCCGACCCACCGGCGTTGCGCTTGGTCGTAAAGAAAGGCTCGAAGATGCTATCGATTATTCCAGGCGCTATTCCCTTGCCGTCGTCTCGATAGCTCAGAGTCATGTCGTTCTCGTTGCGTTGGCATGATATCGTTATCTTACCCGATGAGTCCTCGTCGAATGCATGGAGAAGCGAGTTGACGATCAAGTTCGTGAATATTTGATAGAGCGCTCCGGGCGAGCAGACGAGCTCGAGATCGTCTGGCGCGATTACCGCGACCTGTATTTTCCCTTTCCGCAGCTTCGGGCGAAGGCTCAGCACTATTTCGTCGAGGTATTCCTTTAATTTGACTTTCTGCAGGCCGTCCGCGGTCTGGTCGACCGCCATCCGCTTAAATGACCTGATAAACTCGGCCGCTCGTTCGAGGTTCATCTCCACGATACCCAGGGACTCGGCGATTTTCGAGAGCGATTGGACGAACTCAGTCTCGTCGAGCTTGCCCTCCTTGTATCCTTCGGTGATGGCACTGACGAGCGTCCGAGCGTTGGACGATGCGGTCACCGCGACTCCAAGCGGGGTATTCACTTCATGCGCCACTCCGGCGACGAGGCTGCCCAGGAAGGCGAATTTCTCCATATCGAGTATCTGCCTCGTGCGTTCGTCCACCGCTTCTTGGAGGCCCTGCTCATGGTGCTGTATCGTCTGGGCCATGCGATTGAACGCCTGCGCGAGTTCGCCGATCTCGTCATGCATCGATTCCTCCGCCCTGGCGGAAAAATCGCGGGACGAGAAGCGCGAGACGACCTGCCCGAGACTGAGTATGCGGTTCGAGACAAGCCTGTCTATGGCGAAAAAGAGGAGGAGGGCTATGCCGATACTGGTGCCCAAGGATAGCCCGACGGTCGTAGTCAGCTGGGAAAAGAACGCTTGCGAGATCCCGCGATTGGTGGCGTAGACCGTGATGTCGCCGATCTTGATACCGTCGTGCAGTATGTCCCTCTGTTTGACGGCGTACGCTCTTTGCGCGAGTCCGGTCAATTCGCTCGAATCCAGTTTGCGGGCGCTTGCCTTCGGTTCCCCTTTTATCGGCGGCGATCTTTCGAGGGCCTCGATCGGGACTTCCTTGTCATCGCGGAGGACGATCGCGAGGATATCGTCATCATCGAGCTCGCTTGCGACGACGGTTTTCAAACTGGCATTGTCGAGGTCCCACAGCGGCTCGATAAGAGCGCTCGAGAGCCGCAAGCTGGTGATTTCGGTTTTGTTATTGATCGCGGCCGACGAGGATATGGAATATGTTATGAACGAAGTCACGACGAAGCCCAGACTAGCAAGAAAAGCGAGCGCTATCGTTATAAGACTGATAAGAGTCCGCAGAGAAATCTTCACGACAGTCACCCCCCCCGAACGTTACGCCGAGTATTCTTGTAGCGCGCCCTTGACGTTATCTTGTCCGTCCTCAATGCCGACCGCGGGATGTAGGAATGGCAGCTCGATGCGGAATAGCGCCCCGCCCAGGGACGAGCGCTCGACCGATAACGCGCCCATATGCTTCTTTACTATCAAGTCGTAGGAGATCGAAAGGCCAAGCCCCGTCCCTTTTCCGGGCCCTTTTGTCGTGAAGAACGGATCGAAGATCCTGTGCCGTAGTTCGTCGGGAACGCCAGGTCCGTCATCCGATATCTCGCAGACCGCTCGGTCGCCGACTCCTTTCGTCGCGATGACGATATGCCCGCGGTCTTTGCGCTTTTGCCCTTCGATGGCTTGGGCTGAGTTCACGAGGAGGTTGAGGAGGACTTGGTTTATCTCGCCTGCCGAGGCCTCTATCTCGGGCAGTTCGCCGAGGCGAAGCTCGACGTCGGCCACGTATTTTATCTCGTTCCTGGCTACGATAAGTGTATTCTCGATTCCCTTGTTGATGTCATAAGACACTATAGTAGTCTGCATCTCCTCGCGGGCAAAACTTTTCAGATTTCGGACGATGGCCATGATCCTCGTGAGCCCATCGTTCGTCTCGGCGAGCATCGTATCCATCTCGGATAGCACATAGGCGATATCGAAGCGATCTTTGATGCCTTCGACGGCGCCCGGCGAGGATGCGAGGATGGCCTCCCAGGCGGAGCGAATCGTTTTCGCGAATTGGGCAAAGACTGTATGGTTGCTCATTAGGAAACTGAGGGGATTATTGATCTCGTGCGCGACGCCGGCGGCGAGCTGCCCGATCGAGGCGAGCTTCTCATGCTGCACCATGAGAACCTCGGCTTCCTTAAGCTTGCTATTCGTCGCCGCGAGCTCCATGTTGGTCTTCCATAGTTCGCGCTCTTGCATTATGCGCTCGGATATATCCTTAATGAATCCCAGTATCTCGGAGGTCTTTCCTGATGCGTCGCGGAAGCAATAGGCCGATTCGATGCAGAAGACCGGCTCTCCCGATGCCTTCTTGAGGATGATCTCGAAATTGTCCACGTACCCCTGGCTCGCCACTTTCTTCAGCAAGCCTGCCCGATCGGTTCCGGTATAGACAAATGAGGAGAACTCTTTCCCTATCGCCTTCGAGTTCTCACGCAGGCCGAGGAGGGCAAGCCCGGCCGAGTTGATCGATATGATTGTGTCGTCGTTGTCAACGCTATAGATCATATCGTGGGATTCCTCGAACAAGCGCTCAAGGCGCTCTTCATTCCTCTTAAGTGCGCGCTCGGCCTCGCGTCTGGCTCGCTCGCTCCGAGCCAGCCTGTAGCGTGCGGAGATGAGGGGAGAAAGCCTGGGGATGAGCCCGGCAACCGCGGCGGCGTTATCTTCATCGAAGGGACGGTCGTTTCTGCCAAATGCCATGAAGCAGGCGTCCATGGCGTTTCGCGCGACCGGTATAACGAGAGCATAGGCGAAAGCGAACCCGAGCGTGGCTAGGAATACCGGCGCTTCATCGCCGCGAGATAACGGCGATGCCTGGTCGTCCGTCAGCAGAATATCGTTTGGTTGGCCAGGCGTCAGCGCTCGGATGTCTCCCTGGGAGTCGCGGTATATGAAAACGCGCCCCTGCGCCCCAAGCACTGCCGCGATCCGAAGGATAGTCGCCTCGTAAGCTTTTTCGTCTTCCTCCTCGTTCGCGAGGGCATAGGACACTTCGTCCGCTATCGCCGCGACTTCGGGATTCACTTTAATTCCCCGTAACTTTCGAGATACGAGAAAAAGGCTTGGAAGCCGAGCACTTGCATCACTGAGCTTACGCAGTTGGGCACGTGGCAGAGGTAGAATGGTAGTTTGCGCTTTTGCGATTCGACTAGAATGGCGGTGAATGAGCCAACCCCCGTCGAGGATATGTACTGAATGGCGCCGATGTCGAGAATGAGGCCGCCGACATCTTCGGCATCTATGAGGGCGTTTTTTGCGAATTCCAAGAAAGGCGGCGATGTGCTTGTATCGAGGCTCCCCGAGACGGCTATGACAAGGGCCTGGGGCGCCGCGCTTTTCCCAATATCCAAATGGAGCGAAGAGATTTTCGTATTGAGCGCCGCCAAGGAAGCTTCCATATCGAATTGGTTAGCGGACATAGGCTATATTCCCTTATATCCCCCGCACCTTTCTCCCGGCGACCGGGCCGGTTAAGGCTGCTTTCTTGTCACAATTCTAGTCCGTGGTCCCCGCGGTTGCAAATTTCCTTTCTTGCATAGGTGGCCGTCCCATTATTTGACTCTTGCGCCGAAGACGTTTAGGCTAGAGTGGTATGCGTACACTCGTCTTTGATTCCTGCGAGGGCGGGGCGCTCAAGCTCTCATTCCCTTACGATATGGAGATGCGGGATATCCTGTCGATTTTCAGGAAAATACACTTTCCAGAGACCGGGAAATCCGATGAGCAGCTATCGATCGCCCTTATCGAGCTCATAACCAATTCTCTCAGGGCGCAGTCGGAGATCGGCGTCAAAGATCCCGTTCTGTTAGACGTTTTCGCGGACACGCTTTATCTTTCGGTTACAGTCTCGGACCATGGAGGCGGCTTCGACATCGCCACTCTCCCTTTCCCCTTGAATGAGCCGATCGAGGCGATCGATCCGACTGCGGAAGCCTTCGTCGAATACAGGAATCGCCACGGCTTCACTCGTTTCGGTATGGGGCTCGTGCTCGTTCGCAGGACTTTCCAGGCCTTTGCCCTTCGCTTCATAGACCGGCTCGGGCATGAGCGCGCATGGCCTTCCCCAGATATCATCGGGACGGAAATCCATCTAAGCTCGGAGATCCAAGATAAGTGCGGCCCCTTGGTCATGGTCAATCAGAGGAAAATCAGGCGCGACCCCTGTTTGGCCCGGGCCTGCCTGCGCGCTCCGGATAGTCTTGGCCATGTCATAGACATAAGCGAAGACGGCCTGCGCATCCAGTTCATTTCGCCCCTGCACGAATACTCGCGACCTGCGTACAGACTTCTCCTCTCGATGAGCGAAATCGGCATCTCCCCCTTTACGATACGCGTGCAACCTCAATGGTGCATGGAGAAGAACGATTCATCCATCGTAGGCATGAGGATTACGGCCTTTGAGGATGAGGCGGGAAGCAGCGGATTCGCGGCCCTGCGCGAGTACTATGCGTCCCTAGGATAGAGGCTCGCCCGAAAGAATTCCTGACTTGTTGCCCATCATCTCCGCGCGCTTCACCGGGTTCCGTTTGATCTGTTGGTATTTTTGGAAAAGCTGATCGCCGATAGCGGGATGGAGAGCATCGAGGATGTTCGCGTACTCGATCGGCGTGATGACACTAAGTGTCTTCTGCGTATAAAGAAGTGAAAGCATTCGATCAAAGGTCGATGAATACCTCTCGTCATCTCCTAGAGCCATTCTTTCAACCCTCCATTGCGGCCATCATGCATTGTTTACTTACTCGGGTCCTTTAGCTCTTCCTTGATTGCCAGTACCTTGGGCCTGATGGACTCGAAACAGTCGACTATTTCAGGATCGAGGTGCGTTCCCCTCATCTCTTTTATGATCGCGAAGCACTCATCGTCGGGATAGGCAGGCTTGTAGCAGCGCTCCGATGAAAGCGCATCGAATATGTCGGCTATGGCGACGATCCTTCCCTCCACGGGGATGTCTTTCCCGGCGAGCTTGCTCGGATAGCCGGAGCCGTCCCATTTCTCGTGATGCGTCGCGGCGATAGAAGCGGCCATTATGAGTAGCGGCGTGTTGGCTTCGCCGAGTATGCTCTCACCGATACTCATATGCGAGTAGTAATACTTCATCTCGTCGGGGGACATGGGCTTGAGCACTTCTCCCCCGATGAGCGGATGGCTTTTTATTACTTCGAATTCGACTGGCTTCAGCTTGTCGGTCTTCTTTAGGATATCGTCTGGGATCGCTATCTTGCCGATGTCGTGCATGGGGGCCGTGAGGAAAATCAATTCCACCGTATTCTTGTCGAGTCCTAGCGCTTCGGCGACGAGGCGGCTGTATTGGGCGACGCGAATGACATGTTTGCCCGTCTCGTTATCTCTATACTCGACGGCCTTGCCCAGGCGTCTGATGATCTGCATGCTGGCTTCTTTGAGCTCTTCGTTTTTGATTTTGAGCTCGTCGCCGATGCTTTTGAGTTTAAGCACGTTTTTTAATCGCTGGATCAGCTCTTCAGGCATGATAGGTTTATTCAGGAACTCGATGACCCCATGGTTAATCGCTTCTTTGCGCAAATCGTCTTCGGCGTATCCTGTCAGCATGATTGTCGGGATTTCGGCCGTGTAGCCTTTCTCCTGCAGGATTTTTAGCAATTCCGTACCGGTCATGCCCGGCATTTTCGCGTCGGTTACGACTATGTCGAATGTCTGGTTTGAAAAGTATTCAAGCGCGCGCTCCCCGCTTTCCGCAAACGCCAGCTCCCACTCCGAAGTGTACGCGTGTATACTCCGACGTATGCTCGAGAGGATAAAGGGCTCGTCATCTACGAAGAGGATGCGCTTTTTCATGGTTGCCCCTCTTTTCTCTTTTGTAATACTAGTGCATTAAAATGAAGAGTCAACTTTAGTGATTACGTATTTCCTTTTCCCTTGCCATGCTCGATGAGCCGTGGCGCTACCAATACCCCCATCGGCCTGAGCCTGTATTCGTAAGACCACTGGTGATCGCGAGTGCGCCAGGAATCGGGGCCGAACCAACTATAGGCGTCATCGCAATTGTGGAGGGGGCCGAAGGCATTGGCCCGATTGCCGAATGCCGTGAGCTCCATCTCGTGCGGCCCTGGCCCGAGCTCGCCAAGTTCGACGACATAGGGCGAGTAGCTGATCGTGCCGACGCGATGGCCGTCCACCGCGATGGAGAGCAGGGGGGCGCGGAACTGCGCTGCCTGCAAGGCGAGGCGCGCGCCCCCGTCGATGGGTAAGCGGTAGGTGACGTTCCCCGCGTAGAAGGGCAGGCCCATCCGCGTCCAGTCTCCGAAATCGAGGCGCTCGACCGCGGAAGTGATTCTCGACCGCGAGCCCCAGACACTCACGCCGAAGTCCCCGAGGAGATAGAGCCACTCGAGACCGTCCCGCGGGCTGATCGTCGTGACCAGCTCGAGGACGGAGAGCCCGGCGGGAATGCGGGGAAGGGGCAGAGTCTCGATGTCCTCGTCGACGAACCAGCCATCGGGACTGTTGGCCACTTTCTCGCCGTTCAAGCTGATGGAGCAGTCGCTAGGGCGCTCGAGGGCGAGGCGGCAACCCTCGAGGTCGTGATCCGCCTCTATCCTGAAGCGGAGAGCGATGGGATCTCTCTCCGTTTCGCCTTTATCGAGCCACGGCTGGATCATGGCCGTCTCGCGCGAAGCCCAGCCGCATCGCCGCCGGGCGATGTTGTCTATCCTGAGCAGCTCCTCGCGCGGCTGCCAGGGGCCGTCCGCGATGCGGTACTCCGCCATGTCCAGGAGAAGGACGTTCGGTTCCGAGAGCGACACCTCTACGGGGCCGGCAAGAAGCCGTGATGAGCGTTCGGCCGCGAGGATGGCGCAGGCGTGGGTCATGAGCGGAGCCTGATCGTCGCCCGAGGCAGCCGCGCGCTCCGTCGTCGGGAGCGGTTCCAGGGCGAGGAGGAGGGAGTCATGGGCGTACCATACGCAGATGAGAGTCGTCGTCGCCGCGCCTGTGGCGGGATCGAGGGAGAGCCTCGCCTGAGCGGGCCGGTACGAGCCATCGGCGCTATCCCAGAGGGAAATGGACCACGCTCCCCGGACGCGGAGAGTCGAACGCTCCTCGATCGGGAGGTCGGGGTTGGCGGGACGGCGGACATGGCAGAGGAAGAGCCAGCGGCGCTCACCGTCGATTCGCATTTGGCAGAAGACGTTGTCGTGGGGCGAGCCGTCCTCGCGGCGCAGTTCGATGTCGCGAAATGCCGCGAGTTCGGTGAGCGCCCGGGCGCGGGAGAATGGCGCGAGACTCACGTTGCCACCCTGCGCCGCGAGCCGCCGTGGCGCTTCCGATGGCTGCGCGTCGACGAGGGACGCTGCTTCGCCGAAGAAGACGATACGCCCGCCCGCAGCGGCGAACTCTTCGAGCAGACGGATCGTCGTGGAGCGAAGGGTCCGGCAGGGCGGAACGACTACCGCCTCGTAGGCCATCTTGCCGGAGCGGAAAAGCGCGGGCAGAACGCCTTCGGCCTTGCTGACGGAGGCGGATTCAGACAGAAGGCTCTCGGCCAAGAAGTCGAAGTCGATAAGGCCGAAGAGCAGCCATGCGACGATGTTGGAGAAATTCGACTCGAGCTCATCGCGCGTCGAAGAGGTCTGTTCAGAGGGCCCCCACGAGAGCCAGTAGGACTCGATGGGATGGATTACCGCGACTCGCACCGCCGGTTTCCCTCGGGTCAGGGCCGTGTTGAGCCTCGCGAAGTGATCCTCGACGATGTGATATTCTCGGTACCAAGGCGATTGATAGTTGATCGAGGCGGGATAGTCGCGCTTGGCCTCTCCGCGCATGGAGAGCCAGGCCAGGTGCGGAACTCGCACCGTCACGCCGAGGGCGGCCTGCCAATCGCCCTGGAGCTTGTGGCCGCGGAAGTCGAAATGCCAGCCGGTCACGCCGTACAGCTCGCTTAAGACTCCGGGGGCTCCATTCTGATGCGCGACGCTCTGCGCCTGTTTGGCCGTGGAGTACTCGCGCCAGTCGCAAAGCATATCGATGCCGGGCAGCTGGAACGAGCGGAGAGAGCGCATGGCTTCGCCGAGCGCGTGGGTCTGGGATCGGAGGGTCGGCTCCTCCATCATGTGTCCGGTGAGCATGATGCCGTGCGCCGAGCACCAGGCGCCAATGCGGTCGGCGAAGCTTCGGGAGAAGAGCTCGGCGACGTGGTCGTGATAGCGATAGCGCGCGAGACTCGCCTCGCCGCGGGGAAGCTCCCAGAAGAGTTCGGGGAGCGCGTCGAGGATGCCGTTCCCGTAGGCCGCGGCATAGCTCGACTCGAGGCCCTCGGTCCAGGGCAGGACTACGTCCTTGAGCTCCTGGGCGAAGCCGAGCGTCTCCTTCTCGCAGAACTGCGGTTCGTCGGTGAAAATGGCGGGGACAGCTTTGCCGAACTCGCGCCCGATCCTGGAATAGTAGCGTTCGTGCGTCAGCTCGATGAATCGGTCGACCGCCTCGGGATCGAGGGAATTGATGTACGCCTGACCGTTAAACCAGGGATTGTCCGCCGCTATTTCGAGATATGCGTACCATGTCCGGCCACCGTGGCCCGGCTCAACGTTCTCGCCGTCTTTAAGGCGGCGGTAGCCGGCAAGAACGCCGCCCTCGAGCTTGACTTCGTAGCGCGCGAGGAGGACTCCATCCTCCTTGCGCGAAGCGTTGGCGCGTCCGTCGTTCAGCATCTCGCCCAGGAGTGCCCCAGAATCGCCATAGGCCCAGGGCGTGAACAGGAGATAGCGCATGCGATACCGATGGTCGCGCGTCACCAGGCCGCCCGCGGCGCCCGAAGGCCAGCGGTCTTCGTCGTACAGCCAGGCGAGCATGCCCGCCGCCTTCGCCCTGTCGACACAGTCCTCGACCGAGCGCATAAACTCTTCCCCGAGGTAGGGCGTGGCGAGGCCCGAGCGCGAGTGCATATGAAAGCCGCCGAAGCCCATCTCGCGGAGGTAGCCTATCTGCCTGCCGAGGCGCTCGGCCTCCAGTCTAGTGTTCCAGGCCCAGAAAGGGGCTGCCCGATACTCAGTCCCCGGCTCATGGAATAGCTCGGGATCGAGCTTTGCCTCGGCTGCCCGTGGATAGAGGTTCGTCATCGGCGGCCGCCGTTTCGTGCCAAGGCTTCGCTTTCCAGCGACGCGACGATGGGACCGAATACCGCCCTGGCCTGGGCGAGTTCGAGCTCTTGGGCGGGAGTGAAATCGTGCGCGTCGCGCGACCTGCATGAGCGCCGGATGGGTAGTCCTTCGGCCGCGAGGAAGGCCTTCGCGTTGACAGGATAGGCCTGCCGCTCGAGCAGGGCCACGGTCCCTACGAGGCTCTGCGCCCGCTCGGCGAAGGCCGGGTCTTCTTTCCAGCAAGAGCAGAGCGCCGCGTAGAGCCCGGGGTAGAAGTTGGCCATGACGCCGCTGTATCCGGAGCCGCCCGCTCGGAGGCTCGCGAGGAGCGTCGGCGAGTGCGCGTTGTAGAGCTTCATGCCCGTGCCGCGCAAAGCGTCGAGCTTGGCTTCGATCTGCGCGGCGTCGCAGGAGGTGTCTTTGAGGAAAAGAAAGCGGCCCGTCGAGGCGCACCAACCAAGGAGTTCGGGCGACATGAGCCTCTTGTAAGGGTAGGGGCACTCGTAGATCCCGAAGGGAATGCCGGGCACTTCGCGGAGTATGCGCTCCGCCGATTTGAGCCAGACCCCCTCGGGCTCATCGGGGGCCGCGAGACGGTTGGCGATGAGGACGAATGCGTCGATGCCCGTGCTTGCGATGCGCTTGATCTCCTCGATCTGCGCGTCGAGGCGATCGGCCGTGTTGCCCGAGGCTATTACGGCGAGGCCCTTTCCTCGGAGCTTGACCGTTGCCGTCGCGAGCGCGACCCTCTCTTCGAGGGAGAGGAAGAACATCTCGCTCGATTGGCAGACGGCGAAGAGGCCGGATGCGCCCCCCGCCCTATACCACTCGACGAGGGAGGGCAGAGCGTCGTAGTCGACGTTGAATGTGTCTGTGTAGGGCGTGAGCATAGTGGGCCACGCGCCGTCGGGAATAGTGTTCATGACCGTCCTTTCGCTATCCTTTGATGCTTCCGAGCGAGAGCCCTCCGACGAAGTGCCGCTGCAGAGCGGCGAAGACCGCGAGGAGGGGTATGGTGCAGAGGTAGCATGCCGCGAAGAGCGTGTTCCACTGAGTCGGGCTCTCGACATCGCCCATGAAGCCGAGCATCGCCAGGGTCAGGGGCTTCTGGGAGTGCTTGGTCAGGAAGAGCATGGGCATGAAGAAATCGTTCCACACCGCCACGCCTTGAGTCACGATGATGGTGACCGTCGCGGGGACGAGAAGGGGAAAGACGATGATCCAGAAGCGCCTGAAGGCCCGCGCGCCGTCCATGAGCGCCGCCTCTTCCAGGGCCACCGGGATCGAAGCGCGTATGAATCCAGTATAAAGGAAGATGCAGAAAGGCATCGAGCCGGAGACGTACATGAGAATGGGCGCCAGCCTCGATTGGTTGAGCCCGAAGACCTTGAATACGCGATAGATCGGGACGATGGCGATCTGGGCCGAGACGATGATCCCCGCGAGGAAGAAGAGGCCGAGCGCCCTGCTCGGGCGGGTCTGGATGCGGGAAAGGGGATAGGCCGCCGCGGCCGCCACGACGATGATGGCCACCACCGACGCCGAGGTGATGAGTACGCTGTTGGCGAAGGCGGTGAAGTAGTCGATCTTGCGGAAGGCCAGCGAATAGCTCTCGAAGTTGAGGCTCCGGAAGAGCTCGAAGGGCGAGGCCGTGTCGTCGGGCGCGCGCAGCGAATTGGAGAGCGTGACGATGAGGGGCGAGAGGTTGATCGCGAGGAATACGATGATGAGGAGATCGACCAACGCTGAACCCAGCGTGCGGCGCGCGGTCATGCCTCCACCTCCCGAGCCCGGAGGAAGTGTACGATGAAGATCGTGAGGGTGAAGATCAACAGGAAGGCCACGACCGCTATCGCGGCCGCCTTGCCGAATAGATTCTCCCCGAAGGCTGTCTGATAGACGCCGAACATGATCGTTCGCGACGACGATCCGGGGCCTCCGCTCGTCAAGAGATAGACATAGTCGAATGACTTCATGCCGTTGATAAGCCCTAGCACGACGTTGATCGTGATAGAAGGAGCGATGAGCGGCAGCTTAATATTGAATACCAAGTGCCGCCATTTGCAGCCGTCGATGAGGCCCGACTCGATGAGGTCCTCCGGCACGTTCTTGAGGCCTGCGAGGTAGATCATCGCATACATGCCGATCGCCTTCCACGAGTCCACGAAGGCGACCGCGATGAGCGAGCTGCTCGAGTTGCCGAGCAGGTTCGGGTCGCCGATCCCGATGGCCGCGAGGATCTTGGCGAGGAAGCCGTAGTTGGGCATGTAGACGAAGCCCCACACGAAGCCCACGACTATGGAGCTGTACAGCGTTGGCAGGTAGAAGGCCGTCCTATAGACCCCGGTCAGCTTGGATGCCCGGTCGAGGGCCAGGGCCGCGACCAAGGATACGATGTTGCCGTAGACGATCGTGAAGAGCGCGTAGACGAGCGTGTTCTTTACGAGGTTGAGAAGGGTGCCGTCGGCAAGGAGGTACTCGTAGTTCTTCAGCCCGATGAATCGCGGGTTGTTGCCGACCCCGCTCCAATTCGTCAGGCTGTATCCGAAGCTCATGCCGACGGGCGTGACCCAAAATACGATGTACAGTATGAAAGCGGGGGCGGCGAAGAGATAGATCGACCGCCTGAATACATTCGAATGTCCCAACTTCCGCCTCCGTGAGGGGTCCTGTATCGAGCGACAGCCCTGACTAATTCCCGGCCGTTTGAGCCTGGATCTCGCGCAGCTTCCGCTCGGCCGCGGCCGCCACGTCCTGGGCCTTGGCCATGCCCGCTATGTATTCTTGGAACTTCACGCAGAGCTCCTGGGCCACGCCGTCGGGCCAATACGCGTTGCAGAAGTACTGAGTCTGCGCGGCCTTGCGAGGACCCAGGTAGTCGGCGAAAAGGGGCAGCACGGAGACGCCGCCGAAGACGGGCGGGGCGGGCGTGAAGGAGGCCTTGAAAGCCTTGTTGAGCGGCGAGCCGTCCTGGTACCAGTACTCGAGGATCTTCTTGACCGCGTCGTAGTTTTTCGTGAACTTGTTGACGGCGAGCCCTGAGTCGATGGAGAAGGGCATGATAAGGCTCTTCCCCGCGTCGTTCGTAGGCAGCGAGAAGGTGCCGCGCTCGAAGTCCACGGCTCCCTTCTTCGTCAGGTTGCCGATGTCCCAGGTCCCGTCGATCTTCATCGCGGCCTGGCCGTCGTTGAAGATCTGGAAGGCCTGCTCGCCGCCTATGCCGAGGCTGCCCTTCGCGATGTAGCCGTCATCGTAAAGCGTCTTCATCTTATTGATGATCTCGATCCACTTCGGGTCGGTCAGCTTGGCCTTGCCCGATATTACCTTGGCGTCGTAGTCGACGTCGTCCCTATAAAGCACCGAAGAGGCCGCGGCGTAGAGCATATACTGGATGTGGACCCAGTCCTTATCGGCGGCGACGATAGGTGCGATGCCTGCGTCCTTGAGCTTTTTGCAGTCCGCGAGGAAAGAAGGCCAGTCGGCCGGGAGCGCCTTAATGCCCGCCTTGGCGAAGAGCGTCCTGTTGTAGTACACGCAGAGAAATGTCGTCCCGCGGGGCACCGCTTTGATCGAGCCATCGACCGTAAAGCCCTTGAGGAGGCTCGGGCTCATGCTCTTCACGAAGCTCAAGTCGCTCAGGTCGCGGACATAGTCGGCCTTCGCGAGCTGGTCGATAAGACCGAAGGCCCACCAGGTGAAGATATCCGGGCCCTCTTCCGCTGCGAGCCTCGACTTGATCGCGCTTTTGTATTGATCCGTCGGGAGCGTATCCACGGTGACCGTGATGTTTGGGTACTTCTCTTTGACGAGCTGGGGCAGGATATCGAGGTAGAAATCCTTCTGATCTGTCTTGGGCCGCGCCGTGCACATGAACGACACGGTCACAGGCTTATTCGCGTCTTGCGCCCAGGCTCCCCCGAGCGCGAGCACTGCGGCGAGCACCACAGTCACGATTCGCTTCATCGTCAGCCTCCTTCATCGAACACGTATGATTCCCAGCTCCTCATACGAGGGCCGATATCGATCATGGCCGGGGCGCAGTCCCGGTCGATTCCCTGACGACGAGGCGCGAGCCGATCTGCTCGCACCTCCTGGGCATGGCCGGATCGTTCATGCGATCGACCAGTATCCGAAACGCCAGCCTGCCCGCCTCTTCTGTATCGCGGTGGACGGTCGTGAGCCGCGGCGTGGTGTATTTCACGAGAGGAATATCGTCGAAGCCGGCGACCGAGAGATCCCCAGGTATCGAGAGGCCCCGATCAGCCGCGGCCCGCATAACACCGAAGGCCAGGAAGTCGTTGACCGCAACGATCGCGGTAGGTCTGTGCGGTTTGTCCAGGAGCCCGAGCGCAGCCAGATAGCCGTCCTCCACGGTCGTCCCGCAAGTCGCCACATGCTCGTCTTCCGCGCCGATACCCGCGGCGCGCAGGCCCTCGCGGTACGGCTCGAGGCGGTCGCGACCGATGTCGAAGTCCGGAACGCCGTATACGAGTGCTATGCGCTCATGCCCCAGGCCAATGAGGTGGTGCATGAGCAGCCTCGTCGCCTCGCGATAATTGGCGGACACGCAATCGAAGGGCGACTCCGTAGGCGAAAAATCCACCACAGGCAGACGACTGTCGGCCAGTTCGCGGAGCTCTATCTCGGAGAAGCGCGTGAATGCCGACAGGACTATGAGGCCATCGACGCGCCTGCCTGCCAGAGCGCGAAGCCCGGCTCCCTCTTCCTCCCGGTTTAGTGAGGAGTGATAGATGAGGAGGGCGAATCCTTGGTTGTGCGCTTCCTGCTCGACTCCGCTCAGATATTGCCAGTAGTGGGGATTTTGCATATCGGGAACGAGAATGCCCACGGTCTTCGTCTTCCCGGAGCGCAGCATCTGGGCCCGCGTATCAGGCTCGTAGTTGAGCTCCTTCATCGCCTTGAGCACCCGCTCGCGGGTTTCCTGCGAGATCGGGACTCGGCTCGATTCGTTGAGGTTGAGGACATACGAGACTGTGGAACGAGACACTCCGGCCGCCTTTGCGACATCATTTTGCGTCGGCCTCGTACTCATCAATTTAGTCCTTTCAAAACAATTGACACGATTCAACTGAGACGTGTCAATTAAAGATCCATTGGGAAAATCTGTCAAATTAAAAATTCAAAATCCACGCTATGCATCGGTCTGCATTCCGTGCGTTTCTATTCGTAATTTCGTCCTTTTTTTCTCGACTTGACACTGCCCTCATATTCTGTAGAATGACGTGCACGTTGAACTATTCCGCGCGATATACACATCAGTGCGGATAGAGGAGGAAACCATGGTCATACTGTTGGCGGATGCTTTCGCGCCGGACCTACCCGCGCGCTTGGGCTCCTTCGGCGAAGTGGTTACGGACCTGGGTCGCGTGTCCGAGGCTGAGGTGATCATCGTCAGGTCCAAGACGAAAGTGGACAAGGCGATGATCGACAAGGCGCCCAAGCTCAAGTACGTGATCCGCGGGGGCGTCGGCGTAGACACGATCGACGTCGAGTACGCAAAGTCCAAGGGCATCGCGGTGGACAACACGCCCGAGGCCTCGAGCCTGGCGGTCGCGGAGCTCGCCTTCGCCCTCATGCTCGCCCTGCCGAACCACATCGCCGAGGCCGACGCCTCGATGAAGCAAGGCAAGTGGCTCAAGAAAGAGCTCGAGCGCACCGAATTGGGCGGCAAGACCTTAGGCCTGGTGGGCATCGGGCGGATCGCTCGAGAGGTCGCTTCCCGCGCGAAGGCCTTCGGCATGAAGGTCATCGCCTACGACAAGTACGTGCAGAGCTCGGACGCCGCCACGATGGTGAGCCTCGACGAGCTCTACGCGGCTTCGGACTACATCTCTGTCCATACGCCGCTGACCGACGAGACCCGCGGCATGATCGACGCCAAGGCGATCGCCAAGATGAAGAAGACCGCCTACCTCATCAATACCTGTCGCGGGCCGGTCGTCAAGACCGACGATGTGGCCGCCGCCCTTAAAGCGGGGCAGCTCGGAGGCTTCGCGACCGATGTGTACGACAAGGAGCCGCCCGAGAATCTCAGCCTCGCCAGCGCTCCACATGTCGTGCTCACGCCCCACCTCGGCGCCTCCACCGAGGAGAACCTCCTGCGCTTGGGCGACTGCATCGTCGACCGCATGCGGAAATACGGCAAAAAATAAGGAGAGAACAGCATGAAGCGAGCCATCAATTTCAACGCCGGTCCCGCGGCGATCCCCCAGGAAGTCCTCGAGAAGGCCCAGGCCGAGATGCTCGACTGGAAGGGCACGGGCATGTCCGTCATGGAAGTCTCCCACCGCTCCAAGGAGTACGAGGAGATGCACAACCACGCCCAGGCCTCCTTCAAGGAGATCGCGGGCATGGGCGACGAGTGGAAGATCCTCTTCGTCCAGGGCGGGGCGAGCACGCAGTTCGCCTTCATTCCCATGAACTTCATCCCCGAGGGCGGCTCGGCCGACTACCTCGTCACCGGCCACTGGTCCAAGGCGGCGGTCAAGGAAGCCAAGCGCTACGGCCAGATCAATATCCTCTCCACCGAGAAGGACGGTGTCTTCCGCTCCATCCTCAAGCAGTCGGAGATAAAACTCGACCCGAAGTCCGCCTATGTCCACATGACGAGCAACAACACGATCTTCGGAACCCAGTGGCAGTCCTGGCCCGAGGTCGGCTCTCTTCCGCTCGTCGCGGACATGTCGAGCGACATCTTCTCCCGTCCCTTCCCTGCGGATAAATTTTCCCTGATCTACGCCGGAGCTCAGAAGAACCTCGGGCCTTCGGGCGTCGTCGTGCTCGCCGTCAAGGAGAGCTTCCTCGCCAAGGCGAAGGAGGACCTGCCGAGCATGTTCTCGTACAAGCTGCAGCAGGCGAATAACTCCCTGTACAACACGCCGCCCTGCTTCTCGATCTACATGCTCGACCTAACCCTCGACTGGCTCAAGAAGATGGGCGGCCTGGCTGGCATCCAGAGAATCAACGAGGAGAAGGCGCGCATCCTCTATGACGCGATCGACTCCTCCGGCGGCTACTACACGAATCCCGTCGAGAAGGACTCCCGCTCCAAGATGAACGTCGTGTTCCGCCTGGGGAGCGAGGCGCTCGAGGAGAAGTTCGTGAAAGAGGCCAAGGCGGCCGGCATCATCGGCGTCAAGGGCCACAGGTCGGTGGGCGGCATCCGCTTCTCGATCTACAACGCGAACCTCGTGGAGAACGTGAAGAAGTCGGTCGACTTCATGAAGGATTTTCAGAAGAATAACGGCTAAAGGATACAAGTTCGCTGCCGCCTTAAGCGGGCGGCAGCGAGGTTCAGTTCTTTTCTTCGGGCTCGAGTATTGCGATCCAGGCCTTTGAAGGATCAAGGATACGGGCGGCGAGTGCGTCTACGTCGGATTTCTTGACCGTTTCGAGGAACGCATTTAGCTTGACGACTTTGTCGAGGCTGTCTCCGCGCTCGAGACAGCTGGAGAATTCCGAGAGCCAGTATTCGTTCGTCTTCGATCCCGTCTCGATGGAGCGCTTGCGGATCTCGAGGGCCTTCGCGTAGATATCGTCGCTGAGGCCCGATTTCGCAATTTGCTCAAGCTCATCGGTCATTGCCCTCACGAGGGCCTCCCGGTTTTGGGGCGAGCAAGTGAAATTGATGTAGGTCGAGGCGTTCTGGTAAAGATCGTTCTCGATTTCCACGCGGGCATTGACGCCATAGGTTCCCGCTTTATCCTGGCGAAGCACTTCGCGAAGCCGAATGTCGAGGGCCTCGGCGAGTATGGTCGCCAGCGACCTTGCCTCAAACGAATATGGATAGGGCTGCTCGATGCCAATGGTCACGACGGACTTGTCGTCGCTTCCAGCCCGCACTATATGGGAGACTGGACCGGGGGTCGGCCTTATGCCGAGGTCCTGAGCGCTCCTTGCCGTCTCGGGATCGGTCGGCACCGAGGCGATATAGGTCTCGACGAAGTCCCTGATCGTCGCCTCGTCGCAGTCGCCGGCTAGGACGAACGTCATGCCGGCCTGGCCTATGAAGAAGCTCTTCTCGATCGCGGCGACCCTGTCCGGATCGAGCTCGGCGAAGCGCTCGGGCTTCAAGATGGCGGCGCGGGGCGCACCGTTCGACTCGAGGTTGATGCACTCGGCTTGGTATCGAAAATTGGGCAGCTTCGCATTGTTATCGAGAAGCTCGCGCAGGTTCTCGAGGCTCGCCTTCTCGGCCTCGGCGTCCCGACGCACTTCCCTGAGCTTCGCATAGAGCAGCTGGAAGCACTTTCTCATGTCCTCCGGATCGGCTGCGTCGCTTGAACCGGCAATCGTGGTCCGGGCATCCTCGAGATTGAAGCCGACGTAAGCCTTCTTTCCGCTTAGAAAGTCCTGCAACTCCGACTGGCTAAGCTGCCCCGCACCGTTATTGCCGAGGAGGGATAGACCGAGCGCCGCATTCTCGTAGTCCGCGTTCGAGACGCAGGATCGGCCACCCGGCGCAAAGGCTCTGAAGCGGAAGTCGTTCTTAGTCAGCGAGTTTTTGTAGAAATAGACCCGCATTCCGTTGGAGAGCGTCCATAGACTGAGGCTCGTGCCAGGAACCGGCTCGGACTTGGCGATGCTGCCCCTCGTAGGCTCCTGCGCAAGAAGCGGCTTTAAGATGCGCTCAGGCTCAGGCTTGGCCGTGGCGGCGAGTGTTTTGGCCGTGATCGCGGAAAGTGCCGCTGCGGAAAGCGGCTCATTGCCGCTCTTGTCGATGCTTTCGACGAGAGCCTTGGCCGGAGAGGGGAGTATGTACTGCGCGATGACGCGATTGACATCTTCGCGCGAGATCCGGCCGGCGAGGGCCTTGCGGTAGGCGTAGAGAGCATCGGTGAAGCTCATGGGCGTGCCGTCGACTATCCAACCTGCGATCCACGAGGCCTTGGTACTGTTGGTCGTATTGTCCTTTTGGGTGAGCTGGGCCTCGTTCGAGTCGATCCAGCTCTTCCGTCCCAGCTCGAATTCGCTTTGGGTGATACCGAAGTCGGCGGCCTTTTTCAGTTCGGCGAGGTATGCGGCGACGGCGGTCTCCGACTTTCCCTCGCGGGGTGCCAGGAACCAGGATATCTCGCATCTCTGCCCGAGGCTCCAGACGGCCTGGACGCCTGAGCCCAGGATACCAGTCTCCGGACGCCTAGCGAGATCGCCCAGCCGCTTCTGTATGCTTCCGACGGCGATCGAGCTCACGAGCTCCCAACTTGCCCTCTCCTCGACGCTCGAGGCCTTGGGATCTATCGACTTCCACCAGACGTAGAGGTTGTTGCCAAGTTCTTTGTCCTTGAAGTAGTCGACGCTATCGGCTGCGACCGTGGGAAGAGGAGGAACGGCTTGCGGCTTGCCGTGGCGGGGAAAGGGGCGCGTGAATGAGGAGCGAAGGAGCCCCTCCATCGCCGCGGGATCGAGGCTGCCGACGATGATTACGCTCATGGACTCCGGCGTGTACCACGTGCGCACGAAGTTATCTATAACTGCCGGCGTGGCCGCCTGTACTTGGGCCATGTCTCCGATCGGCTTGTGACCTTCGTAGGGCGATCCGGAGAAAACAGTGTTTAGCATAAAGTTCTGAGCTCGGCCCTGGGCATTCTTGAAGCGGAGACGATCCTCCTCGGCGACGATCTTCTTCTCTTTATCGAGCAACTCGGGCGCGACTTTCGGCCCATGGGCCCAGTCCTCGAGGATCGAAAGTCCTTTCGCGATGACCTCGGGCTTATCTGCCGGTAGGTTGAGGAAGTACTGGGTAGACTGATAGCCGGTCGTCGCGTTTAAGTCGCCGCCGAAGCGCATGCCATTCGACTCAAGGAAGTTCACGATCTCCTGAGAGCCGTAATGCTCGGTGCCCTCAAACTCCATGTGCTCGATCAGGTGAGCCAGTCCGCTCTCGCCCGGTCCTTCTTGAAGGCTGCCTGCCTGCACGACAAGGCGCATTTCGATCCGGTTTTCGGGCTTGGCGTTCTTCAGGATGTAGAAGCGGACGCCATCGTCCAACGTGCCAGTCCTCGTCGCCGGGTCGAGGGGAGACAGAGCCGTGCCGTTTTCCGCGAAAAGAAAACCGGCAACGAAGAGAAGCAAAAATACTGGGAAGAGGAGGCGCGATGTGGATTTCATGTGCATTCCTTTTTTCAGGCACTAATTTTACTAGGTCGAAACCTTCTGTCAAGGGTTGTCATTCGAGCTGATCGCGAGCCGTTGTGGATGATCGGACTTGGGGGCTTTCCTCTTTGAGATAGCCCTTTCCCCAGGCGCACATCTCGTCGAGGATAGGCAGGATAGCCTTTCCGCGCTCGGTCAGCGAGTACTCTACCTTGGGCGGGACCTGGTTGTATGACTTGCGGTTCACCAGGCTGTCGGATTCGAGCTCCTTCAGCTGCTGGGCGAGCATCTTTTGCGTGAGCCGCGGATGCAGTCGCCCAAGCTCGTTGAAGCGCATGACGCCGTTCTCGCCGAGCTTGTAGAGGAGGAGGAGCTTCCACTTCCCCCCTATGAGCTCGAGCGTCACCTCCATGTGGCATTGATACTCCTGTCCCCTGAAATTGATCATGCGCACCTCCTTACACTTACCTTTTAGGATGTATATAACGGAAAAGTATGTACTTGTCGACAGGGAACCTGAAGATTATCTTCATCCGTGATGAAGGAGGTTCTCATGGACTTTTTCGAGGCAGTGTCGCTTCGGCGGAGCATCAGGGCGTACAAAGCCGATCCCGTGGAAAAAGAGAAGCTTGACAAGATCCTGGAGGCGGCCGATCTCGCGCCGACCGCATGCAATCTGCAGCCTTTCCGGGTCATCGCGGTCGGGACGAAGGGGCGAGAGGCGGGACTGAGGAGGATCTACGACAAGGACTGGTTCGTCGCCGCTCCCGTGGTTCTACTCATGTGCGCCCTGCCTGGCTCTGCTTGGAAACGGAAGGATGGCAAGAACTACGCCGACATCGATGCGACCATAGCGATGGAGCATCTTGTCCTCGCGGCGACAGCTCTAGGCCTCGGGAGTTGCTGGATCGGCGCCTTTGACCCCGTCGCAGCGCGCGAGGTCCTCGAGCTCGAGTCCGGATGGGAGCCACTGGCCTTCACGCCGATCGGCTACCCCGCCGAGTCGCCTAACGCCCGGCCTCGCAAGGGCCCGGGTAATCTCGTCATTCGGCGCCGAGCCAGAGGGGAATAGCATGGATATTCGACGAATAGCCGCGTTTTCGGATGGCGATACGGGAGGTAACCCGGCCGGCGTGTGGATCGGGTCAACTATGCCAACGGCGGCAGAGATGCAACGGGTGGCAGCTGAGATCGGATTCTCAGAAACGGCGTTCGCAGTCCCTGAAGAAGCTGCTTGGCGCGTGCGATACTTTTCGCCGGAATCCGAGGTTCCCTTCTGTGGCCATGCAACCATTGCCCTGGGAGCTGTGCTTGCGTTAGAGAATGGCGACGGTGTTTTCGAACTCCAACTCAATGCTGCGAAAATCGCCGTAGAAGGCCGACATGAAGGAACAACCATTATGGCGGCACTTCAATCGCCGCCAACCAGCAGCGCCGCGGCAGATCCTCAATTGCTTTCGGATGCCCTGGCACTCTTCGGTCTCGCCGCTGACGATCTCGACCCTGCAATTCCTCCAGCCTTAGTCCATGGCGGTGCGGATCATCTCGTACTCGCTCTTGGTTCAAGGGAAGCCCTTCGAACCATGAGCTATGAGCTGAGTGCTGGGCGCGTCTTCATGAGGGATGCGCACCTAACAACAATAGCGCTGATCTATGCACAAACGCCGCGCCTCTTCCATGCGCGCAACCCATTCGCTTCCGGTGGTATCTACGAGGACCCTGCGACAGGGGCTGCTGCCGCTGCTTTCGCTGGTTATCTACGCGATCTGGGCTGGCCACATGGCGGGGCTATCGATATAATCCAAGGTGAAGACATGGGGATGCGTTCTCTCCTACACGCAGAGATCCCACCGTTGCCCGGTAGCTCTATCCGCGTATCCGGCACCGCACGCATGATAGCGCCTGGCGAAAAAGCTTCTACACCTTAAGGCGACCGATAGCCTCGTCCATCTGGCCTATGGTCGATGTCGTCTTGTCGGCCATCACAGAGACTCTGTGGATCCCGGTAGTTCAGGAACGCGTCCGTGAGTTTTTCGAAGTCTGTGTCCGATTTTTGTTTTTCCGGTGCCACTTTGGCTTCGATCATTAATTATCATCGCGACAGACAGTGCTGCCTGCTATCTCGCTGCCCGCGCCGTTAGGATTTTTGCCCGAACCTTTGAATAATGGCTCGATACCTCCCAATCATCAGACTTCCCATTTAGCTTGATGCTTTTCCACTTGGTCCTTTAGGCTATAAAATCTCTGCCCTGAACTTAGCACGGCGCCCAAAACTGCCTCGACGGTTCGGTCTCCCGCTGGATTTGAGGTAGCCCCGCCATTCTGTAGAACAAGGAACCGAAGGAAAGCTCAGGGAGATGGATAATTTTTACGATAGAGTTTCGGCGACATACCAGTCCAGTGATGGAAGGCCCGGGGGAACGAGTTGGGATCGTCATACCCGAGGAGGTATGAAATCTCGGCGCTTGTAAGGCGCGATTTAGCGAGATAGTGCTTAGCCAGCAATTCCCGAGAGCAAGTCAATTGCTGTTGGAAAGTTGTGCCTTCGAACCCCAGATAACGCTGTATTGTTCTGGTGCTCAAGTTGAGCTTGTGGGCGGCATCCTCGATCCCGCATCGGCCACTGGGAAGGAGCTCGATGATTACAGTCTGCAATCGCAGTGAGAAGCTGGGATCATGCTCCATTTCACCGAGTTGCTTCATCAGACTCGCCTCGTAGAATTGCCACATCATTTTGTTCTCAGTCAAAAAGGGACGCTCGGAATCTTCGGACGAAAAGAGGATTGAGTTTTGTTTTCCCTTCAGGGGTATTACACCGAAAAAAATATTGTAGACTGGACAACGAAGATCGACGCTTGCCTCCACTTCGAGAGGCTTAACCAGAGTCCTAGTAGCCATACGCACGAGACTAACCATAAATACTAATTCGGTCGCAACAAGTAAATTCGGTATTTCATGCTCACCTGCAAAGATATCAAGACGAACAGAAGTACCTTTATTCGTCTGCTCGACAAACAAAGCCATTGGGCCTATCAATCGCTTAAATCTTCCAAGACGCTTAAAACACGCGACGAGATTCGGGCTAAACAGGGCAGCCAAGATAGGTGCGTTGAAGGCCCCTACGGGAATCGATCGCCCAATGGCGAGAGGAACTTCGGTCGAATCGACGCTGGTCTCGAGAACACGCCAAAAGCGAAAATACTCTTCGACAGAGAGCAAGGAATTTTCGCGTTCAAGAATATCGACTGGCAAATCAGCTGCCTGCAATAGTGCGGATACCGATATCCCCAAGTCCTTCACTACGGCCAGCCAGCCTGGATCTATCCTAAAGCGCATGGACTGAGCTGTTTTCAGTATATCCCTCCACTCGTCGATTCGGCAGTCCCTTGGCTTTATCGAAGCATCATGCGGAACAATCTGTCGAATCCCCGGTCCCCGAGCAACTGACGAAGGCATATCATCAGCTTCGCCATTCTGCCTGCCACATAGCGAGTCTTCGGTCTTCTAGCCTTAATGGCTCTGGAAATAATAGTAGAGATTACCGAAACCGGAGAAGTGCCTCCGGGTTGAATATACGTTGCCTCCGTCATTTTTGCGAATTTCCGCGCCATGGCTGAGTAGACCCCATTACCCGAGCGAGAAAGAAGCGGATCGAGCAGCACTTTCCCAAAATCAGTGTCAATGACCCCTGGCTCAATAATGATTACTTTGATCCCAAATTGAGCCGTCTCAAAGCGTAGACAATCCGACCAGCCTTCTAGGGCATGCTTTGTCGCATGGTACCAGGCGCCCAATGGCATATATACTTTCCCGCCCAGTGACGACATATTTACGATCCATCCACGCCCCCGTTTGCGCATGCCGGGGAGAACCAACTGAGTGAGGCGGGCGACACCAAAGAGATTGACCTCAAACTGGTACCTGGCATCCTCAATACTGATGTCTTCGACGGCACCGTAGAGGCCGCAGCATAGACCGTGTAGCCATCCGATCTAAGCTGTTTAGCGATAGCCTTCCCCATCCCCGACGAGGCTCCTGTCACAAGCGCGATCATAGCCATAGTCTACCTCCGAGTGATTATTGTGAGCCTAATGTAACGGATATGGATTGGGGAATGCACTAGCAAAACGCGCCAGTATATATGCAATTTGCGCCACGAATATCAGCCCAACTGATCTCTGTAAGCTTCCTTGTACTACTCATGACTGTAGCTGATCGGAAACTGGCATCGCCCAAACCTGTGCCCAGGCCGCTGGCCTAGTACACGCCACTGTGGTGGGTACCCATGGGCGGGATGATTCCATCCGTCAACATCTTGATATATATATTCAGCGGCTGATCAATAACTTTAATCCACTTTCCCAATAACCTTCGCAAGCTTGCCAGAGTCAGGCAGTGGCTTTGCCAGACTCTGGCAATTGTCCTGCCAGAGTCTGGCAGACGCTCCGCCTAAGTCTGGCGACTCAACTTTTCTTCTTTTTCTCGCGCATTATTCAATCAAAAGACGCTTTCGGATGCGTAACATATATGGCAGGTATCTACTGCGAAAGGTGGTCGCATGGCACTCAGCATACAGGCGGTGAGGAACACTTTCGGTACGAGCGATCGTCCCTATTACGCGCAGGCCTCCTGGACTCAGTCTATCGACTGCGAAAGGTTCATAGATCGAATGGCCCACGCTCGCACGACGCTCTCGAAGACTGACATCGTCGCCGTGTTCCAGCTCGCGCGCGAGGAACTCGCCTCTCTCCTGGCCGAGGGCTATTATGTGGCCACGCCCCTCGGCGCCGCGATACCCCGGGCATCCGGTACCTTTGCTGCGCTCGACGAGCAGTTTCGGCCCGACGCCGAGGATAGTGATCACCGGCTGCGCATCGACTTTCGCCTAGATCCCGCGATCGAGCGTCAGGCCCTCGCAAAGCTGCACTGCAAGCGAACGCCGATAGAGGATACAGTCTCCCCGCGCATAGTCGAAGTCTCTTCGCTTCAATACGATATCGAAGGAACAGCCTCGCCGGGCGACCTCCTCGTCTTGATCGGATCCAGGCTCAGTGTCGATCCCTCCGATGAGTCCCAAGGGCTCTTCTTGCGGCCCATCGGAGCCCCAAGCGCCGAAAGTCGTTGCTCAGTCTACGCCGAGAACCGGCCCGCTAGGCTCGTGGCCCTGCTTCCCGGAGACCTCGCTCCGGGGGAATATGAACTCATCCTGCGCACCCTTTCGAGGCGGGGCAGAAGGGTAGAAGGACACTGGAGCGAAAAGCTAAGCGTAGACAAGGCTTGACGCTCCGCCCAGCGCTTAGATAATACGCCCGACTCGACAAAAAACTTCATACTAGCGATACTTAGGCCTATGACGGGTGACCTCAGGCAGCGGCTGGACACACAAGTAAAAGCCTTCATCATCGACATGGATGGGGTGATCTACCACGGAAACCGCCTTCTCCGTGGTGCCGCGGAGCTGGTCGCCTGGCTCAGAAAGAACGATAAGCGCTTCCTCTTCCTCACGAACTCGAGCGAACGCTCGCCCACGGAGCTCTCCCAGAAGCTGGAGCGTCTCGGTATAGAGGTCGAGGCCAAGAACTTCTACACGAGCGCCCTGGCGACGGCGAGTTTCCTCGCCAGCCAAAGGCCGCACGGCAGCGCCTACGTCATCGGCGAGCCGGGCCTCACGAACGCGATATACGATGCGGGTTATTCGATGAACAACGTGAACCCCGACTATGTCGTCATAGGCGAGGGCCGGGGCTACAGCCTCGAGGCCATCGAACGCGCCGTCCATCTCGTCTTAGGCGGAGCCAGGCTCGTGGGCACAAACCCCGACCTCTCGGGCCCCTCGGAAACGGGCATCGTGCCCGCTTGCGGCGCTCTCGTCGCGCCCATCGAGCTCGCAACGGGCAAGAAAGCCTATTTTGTTGGGAAGCCCAACCCGCTCATGATGCGTCATGCCTTAAGGCGCCTCAACTCCACCCGCGAAGAGACGGCGATAATCGGAGACCGGATGGACACCGACATCATCGCGGGGGTCGAGGCCGAAATCGAGACGATACTCGTGCTTTCGGGCGTCACCACGGAGGCCGAGATCGGCCGCTTCTCCTACGCGCCCAAGCATGTGCTCGAAGGCGTCTTCGAAATCCCTGGCTGATCTTGCAATCGAGTAGGAGGGGGCCTCACGGCCCCTCCTGGTGGTGCACCACCACCGTACGTATGGTTCCGTATGGTGCGTCGTCTGTTTTCCGATTGGCATTGATCGCCACCATCGAAGCTTTCGGCCTTTACTGCCATGCACCTACTCTTCGTTACCGAAGATTTCAGCTATAACTTAATAAAGATCACATCTGACTACCCTTCCCATCACCACAGCGAGTAGGGCAAAGAGTCTTCGCCCTACCATCTATAGTGCGCGAAGGCCTTATTCGCTTGTAATAAAGCAAAGAGACCAGCAAAAGCAAAGCGCCCGGAACCTCCGGGCGCTTTGGCATTAGTTAATGGAACGGAAAAGCCGGGCGCTGCCCGTCTTTTCCGAGAGCGAACAAGGCTTTCGCCCTGTTACCACCTATAATGGGCGAAAGCCTTGTTCGCTTCAGCCATCTTGTGGGTGTCTTCCTTCTTCTTCACTGCGGTGCCGGTGTTGTTGTAGGCGTCAAGTAGCTCGTCGGCGAGTTTGTCGGCCATAGCCTTCCCGGAGCGAGAGCGCGCTGCCGTGATGAGCCAGCGCATGGAGAGGGCTTCGCGGCGGGTGTCGCGGATCTCGACGGGGACTTGGTAAGTAGCGCCGCCGACGCGGCGAGACTTGACCTCGACGAGAGGCTTCGCGTTATCGATCGCCTTGAGAAAGATCTCGAGGGCGGGAACGTTGGCCTTCTTCTGCATCGCGTCCATCGCATCGTACATGGTACGGGTGTTGACGGACTTTTTGCCCTGCCACATCATCCGGCAAATGAACTTGGTGACGATGACGGAATTGTATTTAGGATCGGGCAAATGTCCCCGATCGACAGACTTCTTCTTGCGACCCATATCTTCCCTCCCTTACGCCTTCGGCCGCTTGGCGCCGTACTTGGAACGGCCCTTTTTGCGGTCTTCGACGCCGAGGGTATCCTTCGCGCCGCGGATGATGTGATAGCGCACACCAGGGAGGTCCTTAACGCGGCCTCCGCGGATGAGGACCACCGAGTGTTCCTGAAGGTTATGGCCAACGCCTGGAATGTAGGCGGTGACCTCGATACCATTGGAGAGGCGCACACGGGCGACCTTGCGGAGGGCCGAATTAGGCTTCTTCGGGGTAACGGTCATGACGCGGGTGCACACGCCGCGCCTCTGCGGGCACTCATCGAGCGCCGGGGCTTTGTTGCGCCACTTGGAGGCCGTGCGGCCGTGGCGGATTAGCTGGTTGATCGTCGGCATCTATGCTTACGACTCCCTGTTTTGCCTAGGTCTCAGCATGACCCTGGCGAATATATTGGTACGCGATTTAAAACCGCAAACTCTGAGCCGGAAACCGGCATGAACCACAAGAATAGCCTTTCTGTCAAAACCCTGTCAATATAGCCTGCACGCTTCATTGCACCTCGTCCGTATCGGTGTCGACCGCCTCGAAGCCCTCGTCGTTCTCGAAGACTTCGTCCTCTTCGAAGGCCGCACCGCTCTCGGCCCTGTCTTCGAGGGCCGGCAAGGGAGCGAGCTCCTTCTCTCGGCGGCGCTTCTCGAGCACCTCCTCGACGAAGGCGTCTAAGTCCTCGTTCTCCGCGTCAAAAAGCCTGATGTTGCGGTACTTCCGCATACCGGTGCCCGCGGGAATGAGGTGCCCGATGATGACGTTTTCCTTGAGCCCGCGCAGGCCGTCGGTAGCTCCGGCGATGGCCGCGTCGGTGAGGACGCGAGTGGTCTCCTGGAAGGAGGCCGCGGCGAAGAAGGAGTCTATCTTGAGCGAGGCGCGGGTGATGCCCAGAAGCAGCGGCCTCGCGACCGAGGCCTGTCCGCCCTCGGCCATGACCCGCTTATTCTCCTCGTGGAACTTGTACTTGTCGATCTGCTGCCCGTAGATGAACTTCGTGTCGCCGGGGGCCACGATCTCGACCTTCTTCATCATCTGCCTGATGATGACGCCGATGTGCTTATCGTTGATGGTGACGCCCTGGAGGCGGTACACCTGCTGGACCTCGTCCATGAGGAAGCGCTGGCAGAGCCCCTCGCCGAGGATGGCCAGAATGTCGTGCGGGTTCTTGTTTCCATCGCAGAGCATGTCGCCCGCCTCGACCTGGTCGCCGTCGCGCACGAGGAGCCTTCTGCCCATCGGTACGAGGTGCTTGTATTCCTTGCCGAAGATGTCGCGGACCACGACGACGCGCTTGCCCTTGACTATGCCGCGGAAGGCCACGGTGCCCGCGACCATCGCGAGGACGGTCGGGGTCTTGGGCTTGCGGGCCTCGAAGAGCTCGCCGACGCGCGGCAGGCCTCCCGTGATATCCATGGCCTTGGCGCTCTCTTTGAGCGTCTTAGCCAAGGTGCGGCCGGCCTTCACGGTCTCGCCGTCCTCGACGTTAAGGTAGGCGCCGCCCGGGAGGAAATAGGTCACGATCTCGTTGCCAGCCTCGTCGGTGATGATGATGCGCGGCTGCTTGGAATCGCGTTCGGCGGCGAATTCGGTGATCTTCTTCTCGACGTTGCCCGTCTCCTCGTTGATCTCTTCCTTCAAGGTCGAGCCGGGGATTATATCCTCGTAGCGGACATAGCCGTCGTGCTCGGAAATGATCGGGTCGGAAAAGGGGTCGAAGGTCGCGATCGTCGCGCTGGTGGGGACGATATCGCCCTTCTTCACGATGACCTCGGAGCCGTTGCGGATCTCGATGCGCTGATCCTGAGCTATAAGGAGGAGCCTTCCCGGCTCGGTACCAGAAGCCTCGACGAGCTTGGCGTAGGAGATGTCTGTCGCCTTGACCAGCGTCTTGTCGGTCTTCTGGACGATTGAGTCGCCCTTGAGGATGCGCTGGCCGTCCTGCACGAGGACCTTGTCGCCCTTGCCGAGCTCGACGTTCATGAAGATCTTGCATGCGTGGAGGGCGCCCTTGCGGGTGAAGAGACTGCGTCCTTCCGGCATCTTGACGAAAGTTCCCGCGATGTCGGTGATCAGGGTCGGGTACTTCTGGTAGATGCGGTTCTCTTCCGAGGACTTGGTCGCCGCGCCGCCGATGTGGAAAGTTCGCATCGTCAGCTGCGTACCGGGCTGACCGATGGACTGCGCCGCGATGATGCCCACTGCCTCGCCGATCTCGGCCGTGCGGCCGGTCGCGAGGTTGCGGCCGTAGCACTTGCGGCATATGCCGTGCTTGGCCTCGCAGGTGAGGACCGTGCGGAGCGTGACTTCCTCGATGCCGGCCTCGTCGATCCTGTCGGCGATGTCCTCGGTTATTTCCTCGTTCGCCGCGACGATGAGATCGCCGGTGATCGGGTGGCGGATCGGGTCGAGGGCATAGCGGCCCACGATGCGCTCGCGCAGGGCCTCGACGATCTCCTCGCCGTCCTTGATGGGAGTATGCAGGGCGCCGTTGATCGTGCCGCAGTCGTCCTCGTTAATGACGACGTCCTGGGAGATATCGACGAGCCGCCGGGTGAGGTAGCCGGCGTCGGCCGTTTTGAGGGCCGTGTCGGAAAGTCCCTTTCGGGCGCCGTTCGTCGAGATGAAAAACTCGATGACCGACAGGCCCTCGCGGAAATTGGACCGGATCGGCAACTCGATGATGTCGCCCGACGGCTTGGCCATCAGGCCGCGCATGCCGGCGAGCTGGCGGATCTGGTTGCGGCTACCGCGCGCGCCGGAGTTGGCCATCATATAGATGTTGTTGAAGCCGCCGCGGTCCTTCTCGAGAGTCTTCATCATGATGGAAGTGAGGTCCTCGTTCGTCTTGGACCATACCTCGACGACGCGGTTATAGCGCTCTTCCTGGGTGATGTGGCCCGAGAGGTACTGGTTCTGAATTGCGTCGACCTGCTTGTTCGCGGCCTCGATCATCTCAGGCTTCTCGGTCGGGACGACGATATCGTCCATGCCGATCGTCGCACCGAAGAAGGTCGCGTACTTGAAGCCCATATCCTTGATCGCGTCGAGCATCTTGACCGACACGAAGGGGCCTGATGCCTTATAGACCTTCTCGATGAGGGCCCTGATGTCCTTCTCGCCCATGGCGTAGTTGACGTAGGGGACCTCGGGAGGCATCGCCTCGTTGAAGAGGAAACGCCCGGCCGTGGTCTCTACGACATTGCTGGCGGGAACGTCCGTCTCCACGCCGCACTTGGACCACACGGGCCTGCGCACGACGGGAACCTTGACGACGGCCTCGTAGTCGCAGGACTTGGCCTCGCAGGCCATGAGGAGTTCCTCGGGGGAGGAGTAGCGGCGGCCTTCGCCTTTGACGCCGCTCTTGTGACGGGTGAGGAAGTTGATGCCCAATACCATGTCCTGCGAGGGGTAGACGATCGTCTTGCCGTTCGCGGGGTCGAGGAGGTTACGGCTAGAGAGCATGAGGGTCCAGCACTCGGCCTGGGCCGCGTTGGTGAGCGGGACGTGGACCGCCATCTGGTCGCCGTCGAAGTCGGCGTTGAAGGCCTTGCATACGAGGGGGTGGAGCTTGATGGCCTTGCCCTCGACGAGCAGCGGCTCGAAGGCTTGGATGCCGAGACGATGCAGGGTAGGCGCGCGGTTGAGCATCACGGGATGCTCCTTCACGACCTCGTCGAGTACGGCGAAGACCTCGGGGGTCTCCGACTCGACGAGCATCTTGGCCTTCTTGATGTTGTAGACGACGTCCTTCTCCACGAGCTTCTTCATAATGAAGGGCTTGAAGAGCTCGAGGGCCATCTTGGTCGGCAGTCCGCACTGCCACATCTTGAGTTCGGGGCCGACGACGATGACCGAGCGGCCGGAATAGTCGACGCGCTTCCCGAGGAGGTTCTGGCGGAAGCGTCCCGACTTCCCCTTGAGCATGTCGGACAGAGACTTGAGGGGCCGGTTCGAGGCGCCCTTCACGACGCGCTTCTTCTTCGAATTGTCGAAGAGGGCATCGACGGCTTCCTGGAGCATGCGCTTCTCGTTGCGGATGATAATATCGGGCGCGTTGAGCGCCATCAGGCGCTTGAGGCGATTATTGCGGTTGATGACGCGGCGGTAGAGGTCGTTGAGGTCCGAGGTGGCGAACCTTCCGCCGTCGAGCTGGACCATGGGCCTGAGCTCGGGGGGAATGACCGGGATGACGTCGAGGACCATCCATTCGGGCTTGTTGTCAGAGTTGCGGAAAGACTCGCAGATCTCGATGCGCTTCAAAAGTCGCTTATCGGACTTCGGGCCCTTCTCGATCATCTTCACGCGGAGCTCCGCGGAGAGCTCGTCGAGGTTGATCTGCTCAAGGAGGCTGCGGATGGCCTCGGCGCCCATACCCGCGGTGAAGGCCCCGCCATAGCGGTCTTGGGCCTCGTACCACTCTTCCTCGGTGAGCAGTTGCTGCTTCTTGAGGTCGGTATCGCCCGGATCGATAACGATGTACTTCTCGTAATAGAGGACCGAGCGCAGAGCCGCGACCGGCAGGTCGAGCAAAAGGCCCATGCGGCTCGGGACCGAGCGATAGAACCAAATGTGCGATACGGGGGAAGCGAGCTCGATGTGGCCCATGCGCTCGCGGCGAACCTTGAAGTGCGTGACCTCGACGCCGCAGCGGTCGCAGATGACCCCTTTGTAGCGGATCGACTTAAACTTGCCGCAATAGCACTCCCATTCCTTGGTCGTGCCGAAAATGCGTTCGCAGAAGAGACCGTCTTTCTCCGGCCGGAGCGTACGGTAATTGATGGTCTCGGGCTTTTTCACTTCGCCGTAGGACCAAGCCCTGATCATGTCAGGGCTGGCGACGCGAATCATTATGCTATCGAAATCCTGGATGTCTCTCATGCTCTATTCCCTCCCTCTTCTCGTCGAATCGGGCTATCTATCAGAAAGCACCCTGCTTGTTGATGATGTCCTCGTCGCGCTCGGTCAGGGCGATCTGCTTGCCCTTCGCGTCGTACACGCGGATATCCAGCGCGAGGCCACGAAGCTCCTGAACCATGACATTGAACGCTTCCGGTATGCCGGCCGCAGTGTGAGGCTCGCCCTTCACGATGGCCTCGTAGACCTTAGCGCGGCCGGTCATGTCGTCCGACTTGATCGTGAGCAGCTCCTGCAGGGTGTTCGCGGCACCGTAGGCTTCGAGCGCCCAGACCTCCATCTCGCCCAGACGCTGGCCGCCGAACTGGGCCTTGCCGCCCAGGGGCTGCTGCGTCACGAGGCTGTAGGGGCCGGTGGAGCGCGCATGCATCTTGTCGTCGACGAGATGGTGCAGCTTGAGGAAGTAGACCACTCCGACCGTGATAGCGTTCTGGAAGTACTCGCCGGTCCGGCCGTCGTGCGCGCGGACCTTGCAGCTCGGCGGCAAGCCCGCCTTCTTAAGCTTCTCCTCGATCTGCTCCTGGCTCGGGGACTGGAAGACGTGGCAGGAGTACCACTCGTCCAGGTTCGAGGCGGCCCAGCCGAGCTCGGTCTCCATGATCTGGCCGATATTCATTCGCGAAGGGACGCCGAGGGGATTGAGGCAGATATCGAGCGGCGTGCCGTCCTCGAGGTAGGGCATGTCCTCCGCCGGGAGCACGCGGGCGACGACGCCCTTGTTGCCGTGGCGTCCGGCCATCTTGTCGCCTTCCTTGAGCTTGCGCTTGGCGGCGATGAGGACCTTCACGACTTCCTCGACGCCCGGGGAGAGATCGTCGTTCGCGGAACGCTTGAGGCGCTGCACGTCGATGATCGTCCCCTCGATACCGTGAGGCACGCGGAGACTGCTGTCGCGGACGTCCTTCGCCTTCTCGCCGAAGATCGAGTTGAGGAGCTTGAACTCAGGGGTCGTCTCGGTCTCGCTCTTGGGCGTGACCTTACCGACCAGGATGTCGCCGGCCTTGACCTTGGCTCCGATGCGGATGATGCCCTCGGAGTCTAGGTTATCGAGGCTCTTCTCGCTCGTGTTCGGAATATCGCGCGTTATGCGCTCAGGTCCCAATTTGGTCTCCCGTACCTCGGTCTGGAACTCCTTAATATGGATGGAGGTGAACATGTCCTCCTTGACCACGCGCTCGGAGATGAGGATGGCGTCCTCGTAGTTGTAGCCGTTCCACGGCACGAAGCCGGCAAGGATGTTCCGACCGAGGGCGAGCTCGCCGTCCTTGGTCGCCGGCCCGTCGGCCACGACCTGGCCCTTCACGACCTTCTCGCCCTTCTTCACGATCGGGCGCTGGGTATAGCAGGTGTCTTGGTTCGTCCGCTGGTACTTCACGAGGAGGTACTCGTCGCGCGCCTTCTTGTCGGCGTCCGGCTTCACGAGGACGTGGTTCGCGTCTACGTAGTCGACGACACCGTCGCGGCGGGCCTTGAGGAGGACGCCCGAGTCGTAGGCGGTCTTCTGCTCCATGCCCGTACCGACGCGAGGCGGCTCGGTAAAGATGAGGGGAACGGCCTGACGCTGCATGTTCGAGCCCATGAGGGCGCGGTTGGCGTCATCGTGCTCGAGGAAGGGAACGAGGGCCGCGGATATCGAGATGATCTGCTTCGGCGACACGTCCATGTACTGGAGCTCGGCCGCCGGGCGGGTCGTATAGTCGCCCTGGTGGCGGCAGGATATCTGCTCTTCGAGGAAATTGCCCTGCTTGTCGATCTTGGCGCTCGCCTGGGCGACATAGTACTTATCCTCGTCCATCGCGGAGAGGTACTCGATCTCCCTGGTGACCTTGCCGTTCTCGACCTTGCGGTAGGGGCTCTCGAGGAAGCCGTACTCGTTGACCGTAGTGTAGGTCGCGAGCGATACGATGAGTCCGATGTTCGGGCCTTCCGGCGTCTCGATCGGGCACATGCGCCCGTAATGCGTGTAGTGGACGTCGCGGACCTCGAAGCCGGCGCGGTCGCGCGAAAGGCCGCCGGGGCCGAGGGCGTTCAAGCGCCTTTTGTGGGTGAGCTCGGCGAGCGGGTTGACCTGGTCCATGAACTGGGAGAGCTGGCTCGAACCGAAGAACTCCTTGATCGCCGCGACGATGGGCTTTATGGAGACGAGATCCTGGGGACGGATCGTGTCCGTCTCCTTGAGGCTCATGCGCTCCTTGGCGATCCTTTCCATGCGGCCGAAAGCGCTCTTCATGACGTTGGCGAGGAGCTCGCCGACCGAGCGCACGCGGCGGTTGCCCAAGTGGTCGATATCGTCCACGTTGGCGGCGCCGTAGTAGACGTTCATAAGGTACTTCATCGTGGCGATCACGTCGTCTCGGACGAGCGTGAAATCCTTGATGGGCACCGAGTAGTCGAATTTCTTGTTGAGCTTGTAGCGCCCCACCCGCCCAAGGTCGTAGCGGCGGCCGGAGAAGAACATGTTATTGAGGTCGCGCTCGGCGTTCTCCACGGTGATGGGCTCACCGGGCATGAGGGTCGTATAGACCGCCGCGAGGGCGTCCGCCTTGTAGGGCTCGTCCTGGTCGGGATCTTCCTTCACGAGCTTGATGTCCTCGCGCTCGAAGCAGTTGAGGACCATGTCGAAGTGGAGGCCGTCGGGGTTCTCGAAGTCGATGACATCCACCGTAGTGACGCCCAGGCTAATGAGCTCGTCCACGTCGTGGAGGTGGAGCTTGTCGCCAGCGCGATAGAGCTTCTTCTTCTCGCCGTTCACCTCGACCTTGACGGCCTTGGCGAGGACGCGGTTGATTGCCTTCTCTTTAAGGTCGCGGTCGGTGGACAGCGTTACGGTCTCGGCTTTGTAGAAGGCGGCGATGATGTCCTCGCGGCTATCGAAGCCGAGGGCGCGCAAGAACATGGTGCCGAGGATGCGCTTCTTTCGGTCGATTTTCGCGTAGATGAGCTCTTTCTTCGAGTCGATCTCGAACTCAAGCCAGGATCCGCGATAGGGGATGATGCGCGCGGAGTAGACGCCCTTCTCGTGGCAGAAGATGACGCCCGGCGAGCGGTGGATCTGCGATACGACGACTCGCTCGGCGCCATTGATGATGAATGTGCCCCGGTCGGTCATGAGCGGGATGTCGCCTAAGTATATCTCCTTCTGGCGTATCTCGCCCGTCTTCTGGAAGACCAAGTTGATCCGTGCCTTGAGAGGCACCGCGTAAGTCAGGCCCTTCATCTTGCACTCGAGCTCCGAGTACTTCATCGCGTCCTCGTCGAGATTGTAGCGCTCGTACTCGAGGAGCATGTCGCCGTTGGGGCTCTCGATCGGAAAGGTTGATCGGAAGACTTCCTCGAGGCCGGCGTTATCCAGTTCCGCGCCCGCGCGGGACTTGTCGCGCTGGAGGAATCTTTCGTAGGAGGAGAGCTGAATACCGATGAGGTCGGGCAGTTCCATCACGTTCTGGAAATCCTTGCCGATGTACTCGCGCTCGATCTTTTTCTCGCTATATGCCATCCGTCACCCCCTAGGCGCTACGCGTAAGCCGTGAAGACGCGAGGACGGGCGAAGGCTAAACATGCCCCCGCCCGAGCCCCGCTCGAGTTTAAAATAGTGAAGCGGAAACAGGCCGTATCACTTCACCTCGACGGCGCCGCCCGCTGCGATAATCTGCTTCTTGATCTTCTCCGCCTCGTCCTTGGAGACGTTCTCCTTGAGGGCCTTCTCTCCGGCCTCGACGAGATCCTTGGCCTCCTTGAGGCCGAGGCCCGTGATGGCGCGGACTTCCTTGATGATCGAGATCTTCTTGTCGGCCGGTACGCCGCCTTTGAGGATGACGGTGAACTCGGTCTTCTCCTCGACTGCTGCGGCCGCAGGACCGGCGGCGGCGGCCACGGGGGCGGCGGCGGTGACTCCGAACTTCTCCTCCATCGCCTTGATGAGGGCGGCGATCTCGGTAATCTTCATTTCGCCGATAGCTTCGAGAATCTGGTCGTTGGTAAGAGCTGCCATATTATCTTCTCCTTCGAAAACGCTTGGCCTGTCCCATACGGGCGGCCCGAAAGGCACCAGGGACGGCAGCTACCGAAGCCTGGATGCCGTAATGAACTTACGCCTGCGCGGGCGCCTCTGCAGCAGGGGCTGCGGGAGCGGAAACTGCGGCAGGAGCATCGCCAGCGGGGCTGGCCGCGGCGGCGCCTTCTTTCTCTTTTTTCTCCTGGACCGCGACGAGGGTGTACACGAGTTTCTGGACAGGGCTCTTGAGGCCCGCCATGAACATCGCGAGGAGCGTATTGCGGCCGGGGAGCTTGGAGAAAGCCTCGATCTCGGCCTTGCCCATGAAGGCCTTGTCGACGAGGGCGGCCTTGACCTTGAGGTTCGGAGCATCCTTGGCGAAATCTACAAGGATCTTGGCGATCTCGTTGGGATCCGCCTTGGCGAAGGCGACTGCGGTCGGGCCCGCAAGCACGGGCTCCACGTCTTTAGGGTAGCCGAGCTCCTCGAAGACGATGCGCGCGAAGTTGTTCTTCACGATGTGGAACTCGGCGTTCTTCTCGCGTAGCTGCTTGCGCAGGGCCGAGAGCTGCTCGACCGTGAGGCCGCGGTACTCGGTGAAAATGAAATCTTTGGAGTCGCCGATCTTGTTCTTGAGGTCGGCGAGGCCTTCGGCCTTGACCGACTGGATCTTGTTAGCTCGCATTGCCATGGCGCTTACCTCTTCTCGCTCTTCGCCTGGACGACGTGGATGCCGGGACCCATCGCGGAAGCCAGGTAAACCGACCCCACGAAATCGCCCTTGGCGTCGGCAGGACGCTTGCGATCGATCTCCTCTAGGAGGGTGCTCACGTTGGCGGACACCTCTTCGGGAGCCATGGACACCTTGCCGATGGCGAGGTGGATGATGTTGGACTTGTCCGAGCGGAACTCGGTGCGGCCCTTGCGGAGCTCCGCGACCGCGGACTTGAGGTCGAAGGTGACCGTGCCGGTCTTCGGGTTAGGCATAAGGCCCTTGCGGCCCAGGACCATACCGAGTTTCCCGACGTCCTTCATCATGTCCGGGGTTGCGACGGCGACGTCGAAGTCGAGCCAGCCGCCCTTGACCTTCTCGATAAGCTCGTCGGAGCCGACGTACGCGGCACCCGCGTCGAGGGCCTCCTTCTCCTTGTCGGGCTTGCAGAAGACCAGGATCTTCTTCTCGCCGCGGAACTGGTTGGGGAGGACGACGGTGTCGCGCACCGACTGACTCTTCTTGAGGTTGAGCCTAACATGCACCTCGACGGTCTCGTCGAACTTGGCGTAGTGGAGCTCCTTGACCAAGGCACAGGCCTCGGCAAGCTCGTATTCCTTCTCGTGGTCGTACTTCTTGACCGACTCGTTGTACTTCTTACCGTGCTTCATGGCTTACTTCTCCGTCTCGACGCCCATGGAGCGGGCGGTACCGGCGATGATCTTCTTCGCGGCTTCGAGATCGTTGGCGTTCAGATCGGGCATCTTCTGCTTGGCGATCGCCTCGAGCTTGTCCTTGGAAAGCTTGCCTACCTTCTGCTTCTGAGGCACGCCGGAACCTTTTTCGATCCCGAGCGCCTTCTTGATGAGGACGGACGCGGGCGGCGTCTTGAGAATGAAGGTGAAGCTTTTGTCCTGATAGACGGTGATGATCGCCGGAATGATGAGTCCGGCCTCCATGCCCTTCGTCCGCTCGTTGAACTGCTGGCAGAACTGGGGCGCGGAAACGCCGTGAGGACCGAGCGCCGGTCCGACGGGCGGAGCGGGAGTCGCTTTCCCCGCCGGGCACTGCAACTTGACGATCGCAGTTACCTTTTTCTTGGCCATTTGCCTTTCTCCTTTCGTGGTGTACCCGAGCGCCATATAGGCCCCGAGATAGCGTCCCGCGAATCGCAAAGCGATCCGCGAAACTCCCATCTAGTGGAGTAAAACCCCTCTATGAGAAGCCGAGCGAGGCCACGGGCTCCGCTAGGCTGCCTTACAATGATCGTCGGCGCAATCGGGGGTTCGGTTACCTCCCCGGGCGCCAGGAAAACTCTGTCGAGTACCAACCCCTACCGAAACGCTTGGGGCTCGCCCCGCAGTTGTGCGGAAATTCCCGCACAACTACATTAACCGGACTAGACTTTCTCTACCTGCAACATATCGACCTCGACCGGCGTCGCCCGCCCGAAGATGCCGACCATGACCTTGAGCTTGGACTTCTCGAGGATGACTTCCTCGATCGAGCCCGTAAATGATTCAAAGGGTCCATCGACAATCTTGACCTGTTCGCCGGGAGAGAAAGTCTGGCGAGTGCGCGTTGCGCGATCGCCCTTGATCTCACCGGAGCGCTGAAGTACTCCGCGCGCCTCCTCGGCGCTGATGGGCTGGGGTTTGTTATGTTGAGTCGCGCCAACAAAGCCCGTGACGCCCGTGATCTTCTTGATGCCGGAGCAGGTGGCCTTCCAATCGGACTCGGGCAGGTCCATCTCGACGAGAATATAGCCGGGGAGGATCTTGCGGGAGGAAGTGCGCTTCTTGCCGTCTTTGACGTCGACCACTTCCTCGCTCGGCACCTTGATATCGGTGACGATGTCCTTGGACAGATCGCCCACGTCGAGCATCATGCGAATAGTGCGCTCGATCTTGTTCTCGTACCCCGAGTAGACGTGAAGGACGTACCAGGCCTTAGCCATGCTTTATGCCTGGATCCTTTATCGGAATAAGACGTCGATACCGACGACGAGGAGATAATCGATGAAACCGAGGATCGCGGCCATGACGATCGTAGAGAAGAGAACCACCTTTGTAGAGGCGACTACGTCTTCCTTGGTAGGCCACACGACCTTGCGGAGTTCCGCGTAACTATCCTTGAAGAACTGAATAATCTTCTTCATGAGCGGCTCCTTCTATCAAAAACCAGGCCAGGAAGGACTCGAACCCTCAACATCCGGTTTTGGAGACCGGCGCTCTACCATTAGAGCTACTGGCCTAAGCAATCCGAACGAAACTTTGAAAGTTTCGTTCGGATTGCTTTCGGAGTTTCGCCGGGTAGCGGCGAAACTCCGATTCTTCTTTGACCTGGCGCCGGTTGCGCCAGGCACTCCCTTTACCATTTAGCCTCAGCTGCGCATCGGTTATGCGCGGCTTACGCTTACTACCCTCTTTGACCCGGCTTCGGTTAAGCCGGGTATCCCTCTCAACACAACACCCCACCCTAAAGGGCGGGCCGTAGTTCACTTTACCTTGGTTTCCTTGTGCAGTGTGTGCTTACGATCCCACTTGCAGTACTTCATGAGCTCGAGTTTCTCGGTCTGGGTCTTGCGATTCTTTGTGGTCGTATAATTTCGGCGCTTGCACTCGGAGCACGCGAGAGCGATTATCTCGCTATTCTGTTTCTTTGCAGCCATACCCGATCCTTTAGGCGAGGCGAAAAGCGCCATTGCCTATAATGAATTACCCGCCTCGCAGGCTTTACCCACATTTATTCGAGCCCTCGAACGGAATCGAACCGTTGACCTTATCCTTACCATGGATATGCTCTACCGACTGAGCTACAAGGGCAAATCGCGAAGCGCCGGAAACATAGCATCCCATAGATGCTTTTGTCAAGCTGCGCAGACTGCGTACGAGGACCGAGGCACGAGAATTGCATGCCGCCTAGCGAGACCGCTTACGACGGAAAGCGTTCAATAGTGTACCGGTCATTTCATCCTTATTCAAGGCGAGGAGGGTCACCCCAATCCCCGCAAAAACTAAAGCGGTGGCCACGAGAGAACAGCCGGCAGCCAGGTTAGCGTTCCAACCCTTAAAAAGCGCGGCGAGAAAGGGGCGGACGAGATAGACGGGAACGGCAGCCAAGACCGAGAACAGGAGAAGTTTCAGGGCGTAGCGCCCCGCCTCCTTGAGCGCAGCGAGCGCTCCCGGGATCCTGGCGCGGGAGAGGACGATCACGAGGACCACCATATTGACCGCGCTCGCGACCGAAAGAGCCAAGGCAATGCCCGGAGCCTTCATGGTTTTCACGAGGACGAAGGCCAGGGCGACGTTGACCGCGACCGATACAAGGCCGCCCCAGGTCGGCGTCTTCGTGTCCTTGCGAGCGTAGAAGGCGGGCGCCATGACCCGATTCATAGCTATGAAGACCAATCCCGACATGTGCCAGAAAAAGATATTCGAAGTGAGGCGAACCGAGGCGGCGCCGAATTCCCTCCAGCGGAAGAGGAGGGTCACGATATCTTCGCCCACGAGCATCGCGTAGGCGGAGACCGGCAGCGTAATGAGAAGCATAGCCTTGAGGCCCCGGCCCAGGCTGCCCGAATAGGAGGCCCAGTCCTCGTCGCGGGCGGAACCGGCAAGATCGGGCAGGAGGACGGTGCCAAGCGAGATCACGAAGACCCCGAGGACGAGCTCTTGAAGCCTGAGCGAGTACTGAAGGCCTGCGACCGAGCCTTCCCCCGCGCTCGTAGCGAGATACGTGGACACAAAGATATTGATCTGGTAGGCCGCCATGCCCACAATCGTCGGACCTATGAGGACGAAGACCTTCCTCATACCCGGATTGCGAAAAGCCTTCTTGAGACTGACGAAACCGAAGCGGTAGCCCGCCTTGAGCACCGCGGGGAGCTGGCAAAGCGCCTGGGCTACGCCGCCGATTGTCACGCCGACGGCCATCGCGCGGGCCGGGTTGCCGAAGAGGCTGCCTAAAAGGTAGGGCACCGCTATCCAGCACACATTGAAGAGGATCGGCCCCATAGCAGAAGGAGTGAAGACGCCGATCGAGTTGAGGATGCCCTGAAGAAAAGCCGCAACGGCCACGAGGGCGAGCATCGGGAACATGATCTGCGTAAGGAGGGCCATCTCGTCGTAGTGGTCCGAGACGAAAAGCCTGACCAGGGCGGGGGCGAAGGCGACACCTAAAGCCACCACAATGCCGACTAAAAAGACGAGGACCGTAAAGGTCGCCGAGAGAAAGTCCTTCGTCTCCTCGTCCTTCTCCTCGGCGAGATAGCCCGTGAAAGTCGGGATGAAGGCCGCGGTCATCGAACCCTCGGCGAAGAGCCGCCTTAAGAAATTGGGCAGCGTAAAGGCGACGCCGAAGACATCGGCGAGCCAGCCCGTCCCCAGGAAGGCGGCCTTCGTCATCTCGCGGAAAAGGCCGAGGACGCGGGAGACCAAGGTCAGGAGAGAGAGCTTACCGCCATCGCGCAGCATTTCGTCGGACATATGAAGGGGAAGCATAGGAGGAATGCGGCCGAGAGACAAGCGGATAAGGATTGAAGCTTTCATTAAAGAAGAGACCCAGGCAAAGCCTGGGTCTCTTCTCTTTACTATCTCATAGCTTTGTGTACGTCGTTCAGGGCCTCGTCGAGATGCCTCATGGTGCGATCCCTAAGTCCTCGATACCGGCCTTCGTTCTCCGCCTCTCTGATGTCTTCACGCGCCCTATTTATCAGCTGTTCGGCATGATGCAGGCGACCGGGACGATCATTTTCGGGGCTTCGGACTTCTGTGTGGGTAGGCTGAAAAAAAGCAGGGATTCTGTCAAAATCCTGAGGTATGCAGGATAAAGAACTCTATCAGAAGCTTCTCGGACTTAGGAGTCCGTGGTTAGTAAGCGAT